>Ga0102953_1000024_pt1 | contig 92055 bp, 79 predicted proteins | sample SalPon2A_C_D2_MG_FD_78509 | JGI IMG/M metagenome (GOLD analysis project Ga0102953, IMG submission 78509) | Soil microbial communities from South San Francisco under conditions of wetland restoration - Salt Pond MetaG R2A_C_D2_MG | ecosystem: Environmental > Terrestrial > Soil > Wetlands | place...
ATTGCAAACGTCGGGCAGTGTGAAGCGCAAATTCCGCAGGTTTTGCATGAGGCCACAATAGTCCTGGCCTTACGCTTTTTATTCTCATCGGTAGTCATCTCAATTGCCTTATATGGGCAAAGACTGACACAGAGCCCGCAACCGATGCACTGCTCAGGATTGACATGTGAAACGATCGGTTCAACCGAAACTTTACCTTTAACAAGCGGCATTGCGGCTTTTGCTGCCGCAGCCTGGGCCTGAACGATAGTTTCATCGAGGGGCTTGGGCGCATGAGCCAGGCCGCAGACGTACACTCCATCAACCGGCATTTCAACCGGACGCAGTTTAACATGCGCTTCAAGAAAAAAGTCATCTGCGGTGACTGGAACCTTTAACAGCTTGCTCAAAGCAGACGTATCTTCCGGCACGATGCCTACGCTCAGGGCGATGATATCAGGGGCGATCGTTATTTTTTCCTGAAGTATCGGGTCATTATAGCTGATTTGTGCAGCCGATCCTTTCTTGGAAATAACGGGCATATCATCGACTTCATAGGGCACGAAAATTACGCCTTTTTCGCGGGCCTCACGATATTTCTCTTCAGCATACCCATAGGTCCTCATATCACGATAGAGTACGATAATCTGGGATGCGGGATTCAGCTCTTTGACAGTCAAAGCATTTTTAACCGCATGGTTACAACAGATCTTGCTGCAGTAATTCAGATCATCACCACGTGAACCGGCGCACTGCACCATGACGACGGAACCTGGGGCTTTAGCTTTGCCCTTGCCTGTCAATTGCGCTTCAAGCTGTTTCTGAGTGAGTATGTTTTTTGCCTTGACCGGCGTTTTCCCCAACACTGTTTGCGGTTGATATTCACGGCCGCCGGTTGCCAGAACAATAACGCCATGATCAATGGTCTGTTCAATGGTGTCTTTGCCCTTTTTGCTGGCAATGACAGAGGAGAAGTTACCGACGAAGCCGGATGTTTCAACAAGTTCTGAGTTGGTACAAATATCAATCATTTTGTTTTTCTTGGCCTGGTCAATCAAACTCTGCAGAGTCTTGGTCGTATCAACACCCAGTATCGTTTTTTTGATATCAAGCAGATTGCCGCCCAGTTTAGCCTGCCGTTCAATCAGGGTACAGTAAAATCCCTGGTCGGCAAAGGCAAGAGCGGCAGTAATTCCAGCCACACCGCCTCCAACGACAATCGCCTTTGGGGTAACCGGCACGGTTTGCTCGGCCAGTGGTTTGATCAGGTTTGCTTTAGCGACCCCCATCCTGATGAGGTCCATGGACTTATTGGTCGCCATATCAGGTTCGTTGGCGTGTACCCAGGAACATTGGTCCCTGATATTGACCATCTCAAAAAGATTACGGTTCAAGCCGGCATCTTTCAGGGTCTCTTGGAACAGAGGCTCATGGGTACGTGGAGAACACGCTGCAATAACGACTCGGTTCAGCTTGTGTTCTTTTATTTTCTGTTTAATGACTTCCTGGGCATCCTGGGAACAGCTGTACATAGATTCGGAGTGAAAGACAACGTTCTCCATATTGCCGGCATATTTATCAACTCTTGGTACATCGACAACACCGCCGATATTGATGCCGCAATGACAGGTGAAGACGCCAATTCGCACTTCTTCTTCCTGGATGTCGCGTTCGTCGGGATAGCTCTTAACCACATAGCCTTTGCCCCGCTGCTTTTTCAACATTCCTGAGGCAATACCGGCTGCAGCACTTGACTGGGTGACACTTTCAGGAATGTCCTTAGGACCCTGAAAAGCACCGGCGGCATAGATACCTTTTTGGTTGGTATTCAATGGCGTAAAAGGAGATGAATCGCAGAAATTGAAGGCGTTTAATTCTATATCAAATTGTTTGGCGATTTTCTCTGCATCCTTTGGAGAATCCAGGCCGACAGAGAGGACCACCATGTCAAATTGTTCAAATTGATGCTTGCTGTCCATCGTCGAATAGGTCAGCTTCAACCCTTCTTTGCCCCATGGCATAACATCGGCAACTTTGGCACGAACAAATTTGATGCCAAACTGCTCTTTTGCACGCCTGTACGCAGCATCAAAATCCTTACCCTGGGTCCGGATGTCCATGTAATAGACAGTGATATCCAGTGAGGGATCGTGCTCCTTGGCAACCATCGCCTCTTTTATGGCGTACATACAGCAGACAGATGAACAATAGCCATTATCGCAGCCAAGGTCACGGGAACCGACACATTGGATAAAGGCTATTTTCTTTGGATGCCGTTCATCTGAAAGGCAAAGCACATGGCCCTGAAACGGCCCGGACGGGTTGAGCAGACGTTCAAACTCAATACTGGTGACTACATCGTCATGTTTTCCATAACTGTATTTCTGCAGGGTTTCCTCAGGCACGCGTCCGAATCCCGGAGCTACTATCACAGCGCCGACTTCGAGGTTTCTGGTTTTTGCCTTCTGGCTGAAATCGATGGCCCTGCTGCGGCAGACAGGCACGCATATCTGACAGGTATCTTCAGTCAGATGCAGACAGGCCTTGGGGTCAATATAGTAAGTAGCAGGGACCGCCTGTGGATAATCAATATGAATAGGACGAGTAAGGTCAAGTTTTTCATTATACTCATCAACCATATGCCTGGGGCAATAGGTGGTACATAGTCCGCAGGCAGTACATTTATCGGCATCGATATAACGAGGTCGTACTTTAACCTTCGCCGTAAATGCACCAGGTTCACCATCAAGACTCTGAAAGTCTGCGTTACTGATAATTTCGATGTTTGGAGACCGACCGGCCTCAACTAATTTAGGCGCCAGGATTCAGAGTGAGCAGTCATTGGTCGGAAACGTCTTATCCAGTTGTGCCATGACTCCGCCAATGGCAGCAGATTTTTCAACAAGATAGACATAGTAGCCAAGATCAGTCAAATCCAAAGCTGATTGAACACCAGCGACACCACCACCAAGAACCATTACCGCGCCGGATGCCGCCGAAGCTGCTTTTTTTGGCGCCACTTTGGCTGGTTTTTTTGTGCCGGCAGTTTTTTTGCCTTTTACAGCCTTTGCCATAATTATTGCCTCATTCCATTTATATAAATATGAGCGATCAGCACTATGCTGTTTACTGCCAGCAGCATGAATACACAGCCAACAGTTGGTTGCTACGAACAGCAAATTGCTCGTTTTCAGTTATATTACGCCTGTTTTTCAATTCGTACTGCACAAACCTTGGCCTCTGGAATTTTACACACCGGGTCAAGGGCGTCATTGGTTAATAAATTTGCACATGCTTCCGTATAGTGGAATGGAATAAACACAGTTCCCTCATGCACTTTTGTAGTTATAAAGGCAGGAAGTGTTATTCTCCCTCGCCTTGTTGAAGCATGTACCATATCTCCATCATTAATACCGATTTTTTCAGCATTGGTTGGATTAATTTCAACATGGGCGCCACGGTCGCTCTCTTCGATGACTCGAGAGCGTCTGGTCATGCTGCCGGTATGATACTGCTGCAGCACCCTGCCGGTTGTCAGGATAAACGGATACTCTTCGTCAGGATCTTCGTTCGGTTTATGCCACTCAATAGCGCTGAATTTTGCTGTTCCACCGGGAAAGCCTTCTTTAAAGAGAACTGCTGTCCCAGGATGGTCTGCAGATGGACATGGCCACTGTATGCCTGCGTTTTCTATTCGATCATATGTAATTCCGGCCAACGCCGGCCATGCTTGAGTCATTTCCTCAAAAGTGCTTTTGGCTGAATTTCTTTGTGCCGCCCTGAATGTTGATTCTCCGCCATGGCGATAACTATTGAAACTGTGACTTGGAACGGTGTTATAGCCAAACTGCATGCGACTGGAAATCAAATCAATAATCGTCAGATCATCCCGAGCTTCACCAACAGGTTCAACAGCCTTCCGGACCCGCTGCACACGACGTTCCGTGTTGGTAAATGTTCCCTCTTTTTCAGCATAAGAGGCGGCAGGCAGAACAACGTCGGCCATCTGTGCCGTCTCAGTCAGAAAAATATCCTGCACCACAAGAAAATCAAGTTTCTCCAACGCTTCACGAACATGCGTTGAGTTAGGGTCACTTATGGCAGGATTCTCACCCATGATCCACAAGCCGACAAGTCTGCCGTCCACCATAGCTTTGGTCATTTCCGTTGCAGTCATCCCTGGCTTATTCGGCAGCGAAGTGTTCCAGAGTTTTTCAAATCGTGCCCGAGCCTGATCATCTTCAACGCTTTGATAGCCTGGTAAATAGTTTGGCAGACAGGCCATGTCGCTTGCACCCTGTACATTGTTCTGGCCGCGCAAAGGATTAAGACCAGCGCCATGTTTTCCTAAGTTGCCAGTCATTAACGCCATATTAGCCAGCGACTTAACGTTATTCGTTCCAGAGGTATGCTGAGTGATGCCCATTGTATAATAGATACCAGCCCTGCCCGCTTCGGCATATAATTTTGCCGCTTTTATGATATCAGCAGCAGCCACCCCGGTAATCTCTTCGGCCCATTCGGGAGTGCATGATTTAATTGCTACAGTAAAAGCTTCAAAGTTTTCTGTCCGCTCGGCAATATATTCCGGATTATGCCAATTATTTACAAAAATTACATGACACAGCGCATTTATCAGTGCTGCGTCCGTTCCAGGTCGGTGCCGCAACCAGACTGTCGCATGGTCCACAAGCGGAATATGCCTCGGATCTGCAACAATAAGTGAAGCACCTTTCTTAACCGCTTCTTTCATGCGCATGCCGATAATTGGATGCGCCTCAGTTGTATTTGAGCCGATCACAAACAGCGCCTCATTGTCAACAACACCACTGATATTATTGCTCATCGCTCCAGAACCAAGTACTGCAGCCAGACCGGCTACCGTTGGACTGTGTCAGTAGCGGGCGCAATGGTCGACATTATTTGTGCCGACAATTGTTCTGAAGAATTTTTGAAAAGCGTAGTTCTCTTCATTTGTGCACCGTGCCGACGAGAGTCCGGCAAGGGCATCCGAACCATTATCGGCGATAATGCAACGGAAAGCGCCGACCACAAAATCAAGGGCCTCCTCCCAGCTGGCAGGTTCAAGTGGCCCATCCTTCCGACGCCGCACCAGAGGGGTTTTCAGTCGGTCCGGATGCTGAACAAAACTGGAGCCGAAACGGCCCTTTATGCAAAGATCTCCATAGTTTGGCAGACGTTTGGGATCGGACGTGACTTCCATCAACGTACCACCTTTTACCTTTAGCTGAATCTGGCAGCCAGTTCCGCAATACGGACAGGTTGTCGGAACAAGGTTCACGGCTTCGTTGGTTATTGGAACGATACATTCCTTTTTATTTAAAGCACCGGTAGAACAATTGTCGACACAACTGCCGCAGGACACGCATTTATCGTTAAATTGAAAAGATATGTTCAGTGGCCTGCCCTCTTCGTCAAACTCAGAACAGTGCAGGTCAATGGCATCGAAATCACAACTGTTGACACAGCGTTGACAGAAGATGCACTTATTCATATCCACGACAATAGCTGGATGACTGGTGTCTTTGGAATACTGTGGTTTGGGCGGCATTCCTGATTTATTAGGATCGGCGCCGTACTCTATGGAAAGCCTTTTGTAGTCGCATCGATCAAATGCGGTACAGCCGCATGACAAACAACGTTCGGCTTCACGGCGGGCCATTTTTTCATTGAACCCGAGTTTAATTTCGTCAAAGTCCTGGATGCTGGTTGCTGGAGGCCTGGTCGGCATTTTCTCGCGAAGTTTTGACTGGATACCCTCAAAATTTGAAGAATCTACATCATCAAAGGACTTTCCGCGGCTAAAGTTAAAGCGACTTTCTGCCGGCGCCTTATCAGTGTCCATGACATAGCTATGGATATTCTCAGCTGCACGCCGGGCGGCAACTACAGTTTGGATGACAGTCCTGGTGCCGGAAACAGCATCGCCGGCGGCAAAGACGCCATCAACACTGGTCAGTGATGTCCGGACATTTGCCTGCAGACAATTCTTATTAGACAACTGCAGCTCGGATTCAAGTCCGTCCGCTGATATCTGAGTTGATTCAAAGGCAGATTGCCCCAGAGAATAAATAATTGTATCAACCTGCATCTTATTGGATGTGCCGGGTATTGCTTCGGGATGTCTCTGGCCTCTCTTGTCTGGCTCGGTGAGCCGCATCCTGATTAATTCCAGGTCAAGCCCCTCTTCAGTTTCAACAATCTGTACCGGTGAAGAAACCATCAGAAACTGGACGCCCTCATTTTCAGCTTCTTTAATAATTCGCTGATTTGCAGGCATGCCGGTCCGGGATTTGGGGAAGATAACAGTTACTTCGTTAAGGCCAAGCCGCAAAAGGCTTCTGGCAGATTCAAGGGCAATATTATTGCCGCCTATAACTGCCGCCCTTTTGCCGATATTTTTTAATTTGCCTAAGGCAAGATCACTCAGGAAATCGGTCGCCGCATAAACACCGGGAAAAGTTGCCCCGGGAATTTCCAGCTTTTCCGGTACGGAGGCGCCTGTGCCTATAAAAATTGCAGCAAAGCCCTGATCGCGCAAATCTTGCAGCGAAAAGTCAAGACCCCATCGCTGGTTGAATTTTACCGAGATACCCATTTTCAATATGGCAGTTGTCTCATAATCAAGAATATTTCGAGGAATCTTGTAGTCAGGAATGCCATAACGCAGCATACCGCCCAATTGCGGTCTGGCCTCCAAGACGGTAACATCATGGCCCTTCTGGGCCAGATAATAGGCTGCCGTCAGTCCTGCAGGGCCGCCGCCGACAACCGCAATCTTTTTGCCGGTGGGTTTCTCTTTATAGATGTTCAGGGCTACATCATTGGTCATACACCAGTCAGCAACGAAGCGTTTAAGATGATTTATTGAAACTGGTTCATCAACCAGGATTCGTCTGCAGCGGGTCTCGCAGAAACGGGGACACACTCGTCCCACAGAGAAAGGAAAAGGATTACGTTCCATGACAAGGCGTAAAGCCTCTTCATATTCACCTTGAGCAACGTGGGCTATATACCCCTGAACATTGATTTGTCCAGGACAAGTCAGGTTGCATGGCGCCTTGCAATCACCAAAATGTGTTTGAGTAAGGAGAGACAAACGATTCTTACGATGTTGTGTAAGCGCGGCTGATTCTGTAACAATCTCCATTCCTTCGGCGACTAGTGTAGAACATGAAGGCATTACCTCTTCAGCACCAGCGATTTCAACAGCGCACAGGCCACATTTTCCATCTGCTGATTTTCCCTTTACATGACACAAGGTAGGAATCGTGATATCGGCCCTTGACGCTGCTTCAAGAATGGTAATTCCTTCCTGAGCGACAATGTCCTGGTTATTTATGGTGATCGATACAGGCATGCTAAATCTGCTATTTATCAATTATTTTTTACTGTTGATGAGATAAATCAGCCACGAAATCACACGGTTGAACTTGTTGCCGTAGTGTTGCCCAATCAACCACGCTGAACGCATAAAAAACGTTGTGTGGTTGTATGTAATTTCGTGGCGAGTAGAGTCTTTAATTTTTACATGTACAACGTGCTATTAACAATGCTACTTAGCAGGTTTCCACTCTTTAAGAAATGCCGGCAAGTGCCCTGCTTCACGAGGTCCTATCGTAATTGTCCAGTCAGGAAGTTCTTCTTCCAGCTCGCCTTTAATCGTGGCAAGATATCCGGGGATAAGCAGTTCACGATGCTTAACTTTATCCTCAATACCATTTTTCTTGATGAATTGAGCGATAAGGTCGGCGCCAAACTTGCCGGCCGCCCAGGCTGTTAAAACACTTAACCCTTCTGTATCTTTAATAAGGAGCCACGAAGGAACCTTTGAGCTTTCTATTTCACCTGAAACGATAAAATAGGTCAGTGAGAAGTTACAGGTAATAATGACTGGTGAATTTTCATCAGGACCATTAACAGGATAAATATCTTCCTCTACGACCATTGGACGCTGAGGATCAGTAAAAATATTAAGCCGTTCGAGCAGCAGCGGAAACAGCGTTTCACCCTGCAGATCGGACAAAATGATAATACCAGCATATTTGGCAATCAAAACTGAAGCGATCATCGCCTCTAACATAGGATCATCGGCCATTTCGCAGGGGAAAGTTATTGGGGAAAACCCCAAAGGTTTGAATTTATGCTGAATTGATGACCGTCTGCTGACAACATTATCTTCCAGGACGTCCCTGATTGATCGCGATCCGGTATCAATCATTAAATCTTTATGGCCATCGTTGATGAGCTGTTCTGTGAGTCCTACTGTGTCGTCAATATTGGTACCTTTAACAACGAGAGGACAGCCGGTATCTTTTGCGACTTTTCCCATCTCAGCAGCATTCTCTGCACTTGCAGCGTAAAGTAATGGTTTTTTGTCCTTGCAGATTTCAGCGGCCGCAGCCATTGTCGCGGCTGAATTAGACATCAAAACCAGATTTGCCGTTGGTGCGCCATCTAAAACCTTTTTGACAAGCGCTGTGAAAGAGTCAGCATCGTTCTTGGCATCTTTAATGGCAATAAGTTCAGCCCTCATCAACACACCAACACGCTCATATTCAAGTTCGTTGAAATTTTTAATTCTGCTGTCAACAGCGGCATCATCCATGTCAGTAGTAATTAAGACGCCAATACCTGTTGGGTTCTCAAAACGTTTTTCATGTCTGAACAGGCATGTTTCGCCACCTGTTGTAAACGCTTTTTCGCCGGCGCCTATTTTTATGGTACGTATGGGGGGTGCTGAAGCATCGCTAATTGTTGCAACTACCTCATCATCAACGTAAGGACATTCCCCGATCTCGATCTGACCTGCTGCCACCTTCATGGCAAATGCCAGACAGGTAGGTATTTTACATTCCCCGCAGTTTTTCTTAGGGAGCATTTTTAGAATTTGTATGCCAGTTAAAGCCATTATAATTTACCTCCAGTCTATCGCGATATGTCCAAGTTTGTTGTAATGAGACAATTAGATTTTATGTTCTATCAATCATCAGAATATGTAAACACTACCAACCCCGATTCGGGTATAAATACCTTTATAATCTGTCAGGCATCAAACAACAGATTCCATCTCCAGTGCTGGATGGCCTTTTTCTTTGAGGAATTTCAAGATTTCTTCTTCGGTTTCACCGACTTCCTCTGTGGCTATCATGTCGTAAAACTCCGGCATGCCCATTTCTTCGCAACGTTGCATCAGTTTATCTTTGATCTCTTCCTTAAGTGCTTTCGGCAGCCAGACGATGCGCTTCAGGCCACCTTCTGCAATCAGTAATTTAGGGCTGCTGATGTAATGTTTTGATACACCCATAAATCCTGGTGTTTGTGCACCGCCGCCAGCCATACCGGCCAAGGTGGTAAATTTCATTCCGGAAGGAGTCATGCCGCGATGATCCCGATCAACAATCATAACGCCGTTACACTGAGGCAGCATTGCAGCGATACATTCGAAACATCCACAGGCAGTCATTGGACTGTTCATCAGCGAGTAACAGGAAACATCAGGAACCGCCCCTCGTGATGCCTGTTTTACAAAGTCGTTAATGCCTGCAAAAAAGCCATTTTTCTCGTCTAAACATTCACCCTTTTCAATAGGCTGATTCGGACCTGTAGGATTAATCTGGAAAGATGCTTTTCCATCAAGCCAGTTATAAGCGCCGCACATACCGACCCGCTGCGGAGTAATAACACAGACATGACTTGGGGCAAATGACTGACAAAGCGTACATGAATAGAAGATATCTTCAGTCTCATCAGTCATGGTGCCGAGCCGCAGATCACGGTCGGTATAGACTTGTTTGGCCAGTTCCTGGACTTCTGCTACCTTATCAACGACAGTGTAGATTTTGACCTGGACCTTATCCAGAATTGCGCCAAACTCCTGATGGAGCTTTCCATGCAATACACGGCCGATGTGTTCGAAGGAAAAACCCTTTTCAACTGCACCCTTGCCAATTCGAACCCACATGATATTACGCTGCCCGATATGCATAATACCTTGAATATAGTTAATTAAATGATGAAATTGTCGTTCGAGAATTGGTTCAAAATCTGACTGCATTTCGCGGCCGGCAACTTCCACCAGGATTGCCAGGGGCAGATTCTCTCCCTCTTTGATATCTTTTATATCCGGCCCTTCAACTATAACCAGGCCATCTTCTACTTCATCCATACCCTTGGAAATAAGAACTTCAACGCCAGGGGTTCTACCACCGCCGCATTCCATGTACAGATCATCTTTTCTAATGCGCTCACCCTCAAAAGCCGGACCAAAAGACATTGGTATATCAATTTTGGTAACGTTGACCTTAAGTCCTCGAACCTCAATGGCTTTTTGGACTATTTCATCATGTGGAATGTTACTGACAACATGTTCATATGTGCAGATACCTGTTGGCAGCACTTCGGGAATGTCCCAATCGGAAATAGTTGGAAAACCCCAGTTGATAGCGCCAGCTGCGTTTGCATACCACTCATCACTGACTTCGCCAAGGGCCATAACAAAGGCATACGTCCTGTCTTTATTGTAGAGCAGATTACCAATAGCATCGCCTGGTTTGATGCCGCCAAAGGCCATTGCCACTCGGCAGGCAAAACCAATCGCAAATACTGCCGAGCTGTAAGTCGGACCAAAAGGGACCAGACGAGTGTTCCAGCCGACCTGAACGCCTTCTTCAACCAGCTGTTCAGACATGCGAACACCGTTATTATGATCATGCATGAAGATGTAGAGATTCTTTTCCTGAAGTTCGATAGCTATGTCTTTGGCAATTGCCGAAGTTGGCGGAGCACCAACAATTGCAGCAAAACCAGGGGCGGAACCATCAACAAACTCAACGCCTCGTTTTCTGAAAATTACGTCATCAGCAGCACCAAGCCAGAGATTATTTTCCATTGGATCTTCAGTTTTAGTGTAATAATCAGGCTCGTTCAAATACCGTACGGCCTCATACATTTCTTCAGCAAAAAATGTTGCCATACCGGCATCAAGTGCCGGGGCAAGGTACGGAAGCCAGACAGTGTCACTCACCATTGCTGGTAAAAGCTGGCGGCATTCCTGGAAAATATCTTTCATATCTCCTATTTTTTGAACCTTGGCGCCCAGCATACTGTAAATAATTGGCAGAAAATATGCAGTATTTGGATACGCGATCTCCTGATCCATGCCGAATTTTTTAACAGCCTCTTCATAACTTTCCTCAGCCATATCAACAATTTTATGTGCTCCACGAATGGCTGCTGAACAGATAATTTTAGACATTTGTTAACTCCTTTGCTCGAACTTTTCGTAGTTATTATTAGCCCATTAGACCGTTAATAAGTGCTTTTGTCAGATTCATTGCCTTTGGATGCCTCATAATGAGGAGATCGCCGCCACAGAGAAGCATGCATGATGCGGTAATGGCCTCCATCATCACACCACGTGTTTCCTGGTCTCCCAGCATTGCATCAGATGGCAGGCGACACTCTTTTGCCTTCCATACTTCACGGCCAAGATTACAAATAAAAGGTACCTGAAGCTTCTCATCATTTTGAGTCAGGGCGGCAAGACGAATCCTTTCCATAACTGAATAAGTATATTCAATACCGTACCCTAAAGCGCCTATTGATGGGTCCATCAATACACTGTCGAGAGAAACGCCAAGATTTTCTAGTAAGATATTCAACTGCTTGGCAAGATTTACATCAATTGGAGAGGCAGCAACCATCGGATGACTAAAGGCCATCGCTGTTGCTCCTAGAGAGCGGTAGTTTGCATCGGACAAAGGAGCCAGACAGACTTTTTTGTCGCCAATAATTGAAGTTATTTCACGTAGGGTTTCGGTGTCCTTTTCAGAATTACCGCAGCCCCAGACAATTAATGGAACATCGACGGCGTTGATAACATCACTGGCAGTTTTTGCGGCCTCAGACGATGATCTGTTCATGCCGTTCGGGTCAGTACTGATAAGTGACAGACAAAGTGCTTCTGCGCCATAGTCCTTAACTGATTTCTGGGCCCAGGCGACTGGGTCACCAAGAACGTCTTTATAATGACGAGTCAAGGTCTCAGGCCATTCATCTGTACCACTATCAACAATGTCCAGAGCAATTAAAGGCTTGTGCTCCATCTCACCTTCGAAAATCTGGAAAGGCAGCGTGTTCGTCCCGCCTACTGTAATATTGTGTCCTTCACTACCAAGCACTGTTTGGCGAATGGCACCACTGTACTGCTGGGTATAATTATCTTCAGGGACTTTGGAGGCCCTTTCCTTAAGGTTGCCGGTGCCTGCTGCAATTTCTGCCGCTGCAACATCGGCGGGTTGAGCAGCTGGTGTGCTCGGAGCCGGTTTCGCCTCAGCAGCTTTTTTAGCTTCTTCGGCGGCCTTAGCATCAGCAGCCTTTTTTGATTCCTCTGCCGCTTTTGCCTCTGCAGCTTTTTTGGCCTCTTCCACAGCTTTTGCCTCGGCCGCTTTTTTAGCTTCTTCAGCGGCTTTAGCATCAGCCGTTTTTTTGGCTTCCTCTGCAGCTTTTGCCTCTGCCGCTTTTGTGGCTTCTTCCGCTGCTTTATTCGTATCTTGAGCTTCGGATGGTTTGGTATCAGCAGGAGGCGCAGTTGGGGCGGCGACAGGAGCTTTTGGTGCAGCCTGCGGTATAGCGCTAGGTGGTTCTTTCAGTAAAATTGCTTCAGCACCTGCAAATTTTACCAATGCTTCGAACTGATCATCTGTAAGACCATAGGCCTTTTTTAAGGCGTCTAAACCGAGTCTTACAGACTCAAGCGCCAGTTGACGTTCATTTTCATTCATTGCGTGTTCTCCTGCATCGTTATCATCAGTCGTAATATTTGTTCGGCCGTCAGTACCCTTGCTCAAGGACAAGGCCTGTTGTTTTGCGGTATCTACAATTTCTTTGGCCTCTTTGCGGGCTGCGGCAAGAATGGCTTCAGGCGCCTCACCTGCGGTTGTCGTAGACTGAACAGTGATCTGTTCAGGTGCGGTCAGCGTTGGTGCAATAGTCAGATCAATTTCCGGCCTGTCGCTCAACCCTGCTCTAGAGACAATTTCAGGTACTGCACTCTCCCACTCAATGGCCATAATATGGACACCGGCAACACCCTTGATTTCTTTAACCTGGTTAATGATGTCGACACAAATGTTTATGCCTTCATCTTCCTTGTCCTTGGCGCCTTTTAGACGATCAATGATTTCGTCCGGCACATCCATACCAGGGACAAAATTTTTCATGTACCGAGCCATTCCCAGTGACCGTGGAGGTGTGACTCCCGGTAAAATATAGGCTTTTTCATGAAGCCCAAGATCTTGGGCCATTTTCATGAATTCGGCAAATTTTTCGACATTGTAAACAATCTGAGTCTGTATAAAATCGGCACCATTCTCAATCTTCTTACCCATTCGGGCAGCACGAAATTCAGCAGGTCCAGCAAAGGGATTAGCTGCAGCACCAAGAAAAAGTTTGGGTTCGCACTCTTTTATTTTTTCTCCACACTGAAACTCCTTGTCGTCACGAAGACCACGCATCATTCCTAAGAGCTGAATGGAGTCCATATCAAAGACACCCTTCGAGCCTGGATGATTGCCAAACTTCTGGTGATCACCAGTCAGACAGAGTAGATTCTTAAGCCCAAGAGCGGAAGCACCCAGAATATCACTTTGCATGCCTATGCGGTTACGGTCGCGGCAGGTCATTTGAATGACAGGCTCTACGCCTTCTGAAAGAGTTATCAAGCCGGCAGCTATACTGGACATACGCACGATTGCTGTCTGACAGTCTGTAATATTTACTGCATCGACGTGGCCTTTTAGAATCTGAGCTTTTTTGCGTACCACCTCCAGACTACTATTCTTGGGTGGTCCCAATTCTCCTGTCACGGCAAATTTGCCTGATGTAAGTATTTGTTCCAAGCGGCTGTCAGACTTCATTAATTATGTTCCTTGATTATTATCAACTTTTAGCAGATTTCAATAGTGTCAGTAGTGAATTGTGCATCTATTCATGCTGTGCGTCTGGCCCAGTGCAGCCAACGCCGGCAATCTTGCCACCGCTGAGATCGCGGCGCATTTCCATGTCCATAAGTACCCTTTCCGTCTTCTTGTTAATACCAAGAGCCTCGCGTTTTTCATCAATCTTGGCAATCATCATTGCAGCGATATCTTTTGGGTCTTCAGCGACATTCCAGTGGGCGCCAAGCTGTTCATTAATACCGTCAAGCAGATAGTTGTTAAATTTCTTGGCTCCGGATGTAGGTAAATTTTGAAATACGACCTGAGCACCGCTGGCCACAAAATACTGACCGATGGCAACAGCTTTTTCACTCATCCATAAAGGAGCGGTACCAATTGCGGGCAAATCAGAGATGTCCTCACCAAGCCCGCCCTCTTTTACCATCTCGGTTGCAGCAATAAGAACCCTGCTGTTGTCAACACAAGACCCCATATGCAATACAGGCGGAAGCCCTACCGTTTCACAAATTTCAGCCAGACCTTCTCCGCAGTATTTTGCCGCTTCAGGTGTTGCCAGCCCTGCCCGTCCCAGTGCAGTAGCGGCGCAACCGGTGGCCAGTACAAGTACATTGTTCTTGATAAGTTCACGAGCTATGATCTCATGATTTTCTTCTGAGAATCTGAAGTTATCGCAGCCGACAATAACACCTACGCCGCGAATACGTCCATTGATGATATTATCATTAAGAGGTCGGTAACTGGCTCTGAAACGCCCGCCCAGCATATAGTTTATGGTCTCATGGCTGAAACCGACAACTACATCGAGTTTTTTGCTTTCCGGGATAAAGCATTTACCCCGTTTTTTGTAATTTTTGATGGCATGAGTCAGAATCTGCTTGGCGGATTCCAGGGCAGCAGATTCTTCAAACTGAATATGAACGGCTTCTGGCATCTTAGCACGATAGTTGGTGGTAATGATGTCGGTATGCATCTCCTTGGTAATTTCACCAACAGCCTGCATGACGCATTGCACATCGACAACCATTGCTTCAACCGCTCCGGTGGCCAGTACAATTTCCTGCTGTATAAAGCCGGCAGCAACTGGAATTCCGCGCCGCATCAGGATTTCGTTGCCTGTACAGCATACCCCAGCCAGATTAATTCCTTTTGCCCCTTGTTTCTTGGCCAGAGCTATCATTTCAGGATCTTGGGCAGCAATACACAGTGACTCTGCCAGCAGCGGTTCATGACCGTGTACAGTAATGTTGACCTGGTCTGCCTGCAGCACGCCCAGGTCCACCATAGAGCGCCTCGGCACTGGTGTTCCAAACATAATATCGGTAAGCTCGGTTGACAGCATTGAAGCGCCCCAACCATCTGACAGTGCACATCGTGAAGCCTGCAGCATGATGTTATGATATTCCTGATCAACACCCATATGGGTCCGATGCATCATTTCAACGATTTCTCTGTCAACACCACGAGGCTCAATGCCAACCTTCTTCCACAACTTCTGCCGTGTGGCTGGAGCACGCTTAAGCATAGAAATCGGCTTATTATCCTGACTGCCAAATTCCGCTAAAGCCTTTTCGCCAAGCTCAATCGCTACATCTTTAACTTCGCGACCTTCTGTCTCTATTTCATAAATCGCGGCAAGCTTTTTCAATTTATCGACATCTTTAATCGCATGAGGCCCTTCGCCTTTAGCGGCCTGAATGAAGCCACGGACCATCTCCCGAGCGTGGTCAGTATGAGCAGCGGAACCGGCGGCGATAATTCGCGCAAAATTTCGTGCTGCAACAGTATCTGCAGTAGCGCCGCAAATACCAATCATTTCATCGACTCCATCAATTATCTGACAGGGCCCCATGTTGCAATGTCTGCAGCAAACGCCTCCGGAACCAAAAAGACAGGCGGACATCCCGCGGTCTTCTTTTCTCTGGTATGCCGTTTTTACATTTTTTGCGATATCCTGCTGCAATACGCTGATGGTTGATTGACAAGTGATTCCATCACAACTGTCACAATCTGTTCGTTTGGTAGCCATTATTTTCCCTCAGTCTGTATCAATCAATTGAGTAGCAGTTTTAATAATCCAGGGTTTACACATAAAAAAAATTGTTTAATAAAAATGTTTATAAAAGTCCAGCGGCAACTTTTGCAGCCTGAACAGTATTTTTCATAAGCATGGTGATAGTCATAGGACCAACTCCACCAGGAACTGGGGTTATTGCTGCTGCTTTTTCTTTAACTGAATCAAAATCAACATCCCCAGCAAGTATAGCCTTTCCAGATTCGCTCATGCCGATACGGTTAACACCAACATCAATAACCACAACGCCCTCTTTAACCATATCCGCAGTAATCATTTTTGGCACACCAGCTGCAGCAATAATGATGTCGGCTCTCCTGGTGTGCTCTGCCATATCTTTTGTGCGGGTGTGACATATGGTTACTGTTGCATTTCCAGCATCTCTTTTTTGCAACATCAGGTTTGCGATAGGTTTACCGACTATATTGCTTCTGCCAACGACAACAACTTCAGCTCCACTGGTTTCGACCCCTGCACGTTGAATCAGCTCTAAAATACCATGAGGTGTACAAGGCAGAAAGCACTGTTCTCCAAGCATCATCCGACCAACATTAACCGGGTGGAAACCGTCAACATCTTTATCAGGGTTAATGGCAGTGAGCACTTTTGCTTCATTAATATTTTTAGGAAGGGGAAGCTGCACTAAAATACCATTGATTTTATCGTCATTGTTACATTTCTCGACGAGTGCCAGCAATTCCTCTTCAGATGTGTCAGCCGACAAACTGATTTGTTCTGAGTGAATACCAATGTTTTTGGCGGTTTTATTTTTAGCTGTTACATAAGATTGTGAGGCTGGATCTTCTCCCACCAGTATTGTTACAAGACCGGGCACAATGTTATGATTTTCTTTTAACTCAGCAATCTCTACCGTAAGCTCTTCACGGATTGTTTTCGCAGTTTCGGTACCACTCAGAATTTTAGCGCTCATAGCTCTACTCCTTAAATATTTAAAAGATAAAAATGGTCTTTTAATCTTTATGAATGGATGCTGCAGGTAAAAAAAAAAGGGGGAGGACAACAAAAAAAAGCGGCAGCAATTACATATATGTTTCTATTTTTTTCTATTTTTTCATAAAAATATACTGTATTGCCATAGTGTTAGCAATAGGTAAATATACTAATAATAGGGCTTTTGTAGGGGCTTTGATTGGCTGAATTATTATTTCGTTCTGGAGATGTCGCCGGCCAGTTTAACCATGATGGAATTTGCCTGACCAAGCCGCGCTGCAAGAGCTTTAAAGAGGTGGGCTGAAACATCGGGGTATTTTTCAATAATTTCGTTCAATTTATCTCCTGGATAGCGTTTGATCACAGACCGCCCTTTAGAGACAATACTTGCTGATCGCACCTCATTAGTGATTGCCGACATTTCACCAAAGTATTCACCTGGTTCGACAATTGAGGCGATTTTCTTACCGTCTTTAACGACCATAACGCCTCCCTGAATGAGTTTGAAGAAATCAATGTCCTTATTCCCCTGGCGAATGATAAAATCACCATCCTCATAATTTTCGACATCAGGATTGACAAGATAGGCCGGTAAACTCTCTTCAGTAACAACCGTTTTGCGATTGACCTCAGCAAACCCCGTCACCCCCTCAATCATCTTTACAATACCGGCATTACGCAAAGGGACCATACCCTCTAGTATGGCAATTTTCCGCAACTGGTCTTCCGGCACTTCAGCGTTGATAGCCTTACTGACCTCGTCAGTCACCTCCATTAGTTCGAAAAAACCAACCCGTCCTTTATAGCCGCCGCCATTACAGACGCCACAGCCCTTTGGTTCATAAAGCTGAAGATCGTCCGTGATCTGTGACTCTTTGAAACCAAAGGCGAGCAGTTCTTCCTTGTTGCGTGGGGCCTCTTTCTCCTTACACTCAGCACAAAGTCTGCGCCCCAGACGCTGCGACTGGACCATTGTGATGGCAGAGGCCAGCATATATGAAGGAATGCCGATATCAATCAAACGGCCAATAGTTGCCGGACAGTCATTAGTATGAAGAGTGGAAAGAACAAGATGACCGGTCATAGCGGCTTTAATCGCGACTTCAGCAGTTTCCATGTCGCGAATCTCACCAACCATGATGATATCAGGATCCTGACGCAAAAACGCCTTCAACGCTGCAGCGAAGGTCATACCAACTTCATTAATGACATTGACCTGGTTTATGCCCTTAAAGTTAAACTCAACGGGGTCTTCAGCCGTCAGGATCTTTGTGCCTTCATTATTTAATGAGTTTAACACCGAATATAAGGTAACAGTTTTTCCACTACCGGTGGGCCCGGTTACCAGCAGCAGGCCCTGCGGTTTTGCGACGCAGCGTTTAAGCGCTTCAAAGGTCTCGTGTTCAAATCCCAGTTTTGTTAAATCAACATTAAGAGAGCCTTTGTCCAGAATACGCATAACAATACTCTCACCAAACAGGGTTGGTAAGGTAGACACCCGAAAGTCCACTGCCCGTGTCCTGCTCATCCGAAGTCGGATTCGACCATCCTGCGGAATTCTTCTCTCGGTTATATCCAGCGTTGCTAATATTTTAAGGCGGGAAACTAAGGCATTTTTGATGGTCAGAGGCAGGTTCATTGATTTATACAGTGTTCCGTCAAGTCGATAACGAACCTGCAGGTTCTTTTCATAAGGCTCTATGTGAATATCACTGACGCCATCATTGACAGCCTTAATTAAAATTCCGTTGACCAGTTTGATTATTGGAGCATCTGAAGCAGAATACTGGTCTCCCCCTGTCTCCTCATCACCTACACCTTCGACTTCAAAATCTTCAGCTGCCTCTGATGCCAGCGAACCAAAGTCATCAATCTGGGTTACCGGGATGTCTTCCTCTTCCTTACTCTCTTCTGCATCAGCCGCTGTCAGTACGTTATACTCTTCATCACTGATCTCATAGTATTTGCGATAGGCTTCAATAATGTCTTTTTCCATTGAAATACTGACAGACATACCCATCTTGACTTCCGCCTGCAGGCTTTCAACTGCACTTGTATCCGTCGGTTCAGCCATGGTGACATGCAGGGTGTTACCGACAGTTCGTAAGGGGAAGGCCATATATTTCTTGGCAATTTCAAAAGGCAGGACATTGACAACATCTTTGCTTGGCGGTTCGTCCTTAAGATTGACCGCAGGAAAATTCTGAACTCTGCTGAGGACCTTGAGTATGGTATCCTCTTCAATATGTCCCAGGCGAATTAAAATACTGCCCAGACGCAACCCGGACTTTTTTTGGATGGCCAGAGCTTCATCAAGTTGTCCACTGGTAATTTGCCCTTCTTTCCGAAGAATCTCACCTATTTTGAGTTTGCCAGCCCCTGATTGGTCCTTTACTGTGCCTTTTAAGCTGGATTGCTGCGACTGTGATGCCATTATGGATTTACCTATTATTCCCTGACCTACAGATCCGGGAGAAATGATGAAGTATCAAAAAAATATAGATTAGAAATACATACGACAAATGATATCCATTGTACAATAACCAAAATAAAAAACCAAAAAAAAATGGGTGTCAGCCCATTGGCCAAACACCCATTTTTTTTTGAAAAAATAACTAACGGATATTAGAACAATCCCGTTACCTTGCCGTTATCAGGATCAACATCAATGCGGCGGAAAGCAGGATTTGAACTGGTACCGGGCATCAGACTGATAGTTCCAGCGCATGGACAAAGGAATTTTGCTCCTGAATAAATTAAAATGTCGCGGACAGGCAGGCGCCAGCCTTTAGGTACACCTTTCCTGGTTGGATCGTGGCTCAAGCTTAAATGACTCTTAACCATCATGGTTGCGTAATCAGCGTACTTGGGATCATTCTCCAGCATCTCGGCCTTGGCGTTAGCTTCAGCCGACCAGTCAACACCGTCACCGCCATAAACTTCCTTGGTGATCATTTCTACACGATCACGAAGTTTCATTTCAAGCGGATAGAGGAATTTAAAGTCATTTTCTTCATTACAGGCGTCAATGACTGCATCAGCAAATTCCAAGGCACCATCACCGCCCAGTTCCCAATGTTTAGACTCTGCACAACGAGCACCGGCGGCTTCGGCAATTTTGCGGACAACCTTGCACTCTTCATCAGTATCAGTATAGAAGCGATTGATACAGACAACCGGGTTGATGCCTGCCTTGCGAATTACATTGATCAGGTGGACCATATTCTCACAGCCCTTCTCAACCAGCTCAACATTCTCTTTGGTGTATGCATCATCGAGCGGTTTACCAGCAACAACTTTTGGGCCGCCGCCATGCATTTTCAGTGCACGGATAGTTGTAGTCAAAACCGAAACGTGCGGTTTAAGACCGGAGTAGCGACACTTGACGTTCCAGAATTTTTCAAAACCGATATCTGCGGCAAAACCGGATTCGGTGATGTTATAATCAAAAAGTTTCAAGGCAACCCGGTCGGCAATAATTGATGACTGACCAACTGCGATATTGGCAAAGGGTCCAGCGTGAACCAGACATGGATTATACTCTGCTGTGCACATCAGGGTTGGGTTGATCGTATTGCGCATAAAAGCCGCCATGGCATTACCGACTTCCAGGTCACGACAGGTAACCGGCTTGCCGCTCTTGTCAAAAGCCACGGTAATGTTGTTGATTCTCTCCTTCAGATCTGCAAGATCGGTAGCAATAGCCAGGATAGCCATCAGCTCTGAACCAACAGCAATACCGAACTTGGACTGCATGGTATACCCATCGAAACGCCCGCCTAGGCCGATTACTATATTCCTTAAAGCCTGGGCACAGAAGTCGATAATCCAGCCGAATTCAACCCGGGTAGGATCAATATCAAGCCTTCGCATGCCGGTTAATCTGGCTAATTGCTCATCGTTATAATTTCGCTCATGCTGCATTCTGGAGGTCATGGCCACCATACCCAGATTATGGGCGTTCATAATATCGTTGATATCACCGGTAAGGCCTAAGGAAAACTCAGTCATAGGGATCAGCAGAGAATTCCCGCCCCCTGCTGCAGTACCTTTAACATTCATGGTCGGTCCGCCGGAGGGTTGACGCAGAGCGCCGCCGACATTAACGCCGCGTTTTCCCATACCTTCCATCAGGCCGCAGGACGTGGTACTTTTACCTTCGCCGAGAGGAGTTGGTGTAATCGCGGTAACCTCAATGTATTTGCCGTCCGGCTTGTCCTTGAGACGATTGATGATTTTTAGAAAATCAAGCTTTGCTAATCTGCCCATAGGAAGTATTTCGTCATTCTCAAGCCCTAATTTATCTCGCCACTCCTCCGGCGTGGGCATGTTTTTTTCGGCAGCCTCAGATATCTGCCAGTCTGCCATCTCTACCGCATTATAAGCCATCGTATCCTCCTTCTTCATTTCTGTTAATATATTGAACGCAACCTAAACGTATTTGAACATCTTCATGAAAATTGTAATTTCATAATGGATAGATCGACGAAAAGCAATAGGTATGAGTTCCTATGTGATTTCTACACGTTGACTTCAAGTCCTTCAAAAATTTTGGGAAAAAGTTTTTTGAAATCGTCTAAGAGTGGAATCATAATCTCGCGCATTGAAGGTTCCGCACCGGGAGATGTTCGCAATTTAAATATATGCAGCCACTCAATTAAATTTGCAAAAACGATGATTTCTGTTTTGCATGAATTGGGCAGAACAGTTCTGGCAGCCTGAGCAGTTGAGTTCTCAAGAAGTTTTAGATAGATTGTCTCAGTCTCCTCCATTGCCCGGACCCACAGATCATACTCAGGGGTGCCTTCTTCATAAAACATCGGCTTGATAAAAGAGACCTCATTGCCAAATTGAGCCTGATTGTAGCGACAGTATCGCTGACTTTCCTGGAGATATGAAACAGGCCTGTGCCGTACAATTTCATGGGTGATTGCCCGGTTAGTAATAATTTTTACGGCAATATAGCGGTGTTTAATCAGGAGATCGACAGACAATTTGTCGACATCGGCCAACGGTACTTTTACTATGGAAAATCCGGATTGTGGCCGCCAGCCATTTTTAGGAAGAAGATCAAAGAAAAACAGCGGGTATCGTTCTCCTAGAAAAGCGGCGATAGCTTTGGCCATTTTCTGGGTTGCATGTTCTTTGTATAATTCACGAAAAGCCCTGACGCTGCCGGTAATGAGCAATCGTTGCTTGTCGATCTGATCAATGGCAAAATATTTAGGTATCCCCTCAAAAAAACGCTCAGCAACCGACTTGCTGTCATAGTCTATTTGTAACGTAAGAACAGCCATTTCGCTTACAGAGTTATGTCCACGCTTTAAGATATTCTCGATGAACGGCTTCGCTGACTTTTCCGTTATTTTCCCTTCGCTCTTGTAACAAATTCGACCACATGACTCAATTCGTGCAGCCATTGACCCGTTGTCAAGTTCCGTCAAGATTTCATACGATGGGGGAATAATTCGCATTAATTTTCTCCTTTATTGGCCCAAAAGGGTGACATGTCTCGCAATTTTTTTATGATTGCAGGAAGTTTATCAATAACATAATCAACCTCATCCTCGGTGTTAAACACACTTAAACTGAACCGGATTGAGCCATGAGCTGCTGTAAATGGAACGCCCATGGCACGTAAAACGTGTGAAGGCTCAAGTGACCCGGATGTACATGCCGATCCAGATGAAGCACAGATTTTATGGGTGTTGAGATGCAGGAGAATTGATTCCCCCTCAATGTATTCAAAACTGATATTGCTGGTATTGGGCAATCGCTCAGTTTTGTGTCCGTTAAGCATAGAATTTGGTACGATACGCAACAAACTCTCTTCTAGTTTGTCCCGCAGCATTTTAACTCGGGTATTTTCATCTGTCATGTGCTTGGCTGCCAGTTCACATGCTTTCCCTAGACCAATAATTGAGGCACTGTTTTCGGTACCGCCTCTCCGACCATGCTCCTGGTGACCTCCAACCAGAAAAGGTGCATAGGGCGTTCCTTTTCTTACGTACAAAACGCCAACCCCCTTAGGGGCATGGAGCTTATGGCCAGAGAGCGACAAAAAGTTGATCGATGATTCTTGTAAATTTATAGGAACTTTACCCACCGCCTGTACCGCATCTGTATGAAAAAGAATCCCCCGGCTCAAGGCTATCTCGGCCATTTTTTCAACAGGAAAGATCACACCTGTCTCATTATTGGCCCACATAACGCTCACAATTGCTGTTTCATCAGACAGCGCCTCTTCGTATTCAGCAAGGTCAAGCATGCCCTCATCATCAACAGCTAATTGGGTCACTCGGTATTTATGACCGGTCATTGATTGCAGATTTTCTGCTAAATTTTTCACAGCCGGGTGCTCAACCCGGGTTGTAACGATATGTCTTTTTTCGGGGTTTGCATGTATGGCGGACAGCAGTGCTGTTGAATCACTTTCAGTTCCACAGCTTGTAAAAATAAGTTCATCCGGATCACAACCAAGCAGTTGGGCTATATTGGAGCGTGCCTCCGTAATTGCCACACCAACCTTGTGGCCAAAGGTGTGCATACTGGACGGGTTGCCATAATATTCCGAAAAATACGGCAGCATAGTTTCAACAACCTCTGGGGCAACCCTTGTCGTTGCATTATTATCCATATATATAACGTTGCTCATCCTTTTTCTTCCTCCACAATCAAAGTATCCAGTACCTGCTCCCGTAATTTCTTTTCTACATATTCTTTAAGAGTGGTCTGAGACTTAGCGCAACTGCCGCATGAACCACGTAGAGAAACAACGACAAAGTCACCATCAACATCAATAAGTTCAATATCACCGCCATCTTTGCGAAGCGTTGGACGAATCTCGCGTTCAAGCGCCTCTTCTATGAGCTTGATCTTCTGGATATTGGTCATTCGCCTGGGCCCTTTCAGTGGTACTATTTTTTGAGAAGGACTGCGCAGTGTTTGACTAATTATTTCAGTAATGCGATCATGACATTTGCCACAACCACCTCCTGCCTTGGTAAAATTAGTGACCTCTTCAACAGTTCGGAGGTTGCTTTCCTGTACAGCACGTTTTACCTCAAGATCAGTGACGCCAAAACACTCGCAGATAATCTCACCTTCTGCCATTGGCAGAACAATTCCTCGATAGTTCGCTATAGCGGCCTCTAATGCCTCTCTGCCCATAACTGAGCAGTGCATCTTCTCTTTTGGCAGGCCTCCGAGGAAGTCAGCAATGTCCTCATTTGTTACCTTTTCAGCTTCAGTTAATGTGATGCCCTTGATCATTTCGGTTAAAGCTGACGATGAAGCAATAGCACTGGCACATCCGAATGTCTGGAATTTGGCATCAGAAATTATCTCTTTCTCATCGACTTTCAGCATGAGTTTGAGTGCATCACCACAAGAGAGAGAACCGACCTCTCCGATGGCATTAGCATCTTTTAATACGCCGACATTTCTCGGATTAAGAAAATGCTCCTGAACTTTTTCAGTGTAATCCCACATATGAACACCATTCTCCACTAGTTAGGTTGATTAAATAAATTATTGCATCGAAGATGGCTCTCCGGTCGGTACTTAAACAATATCTGGAATGACTATTTAAGTGATCGTCAACAATAATGATTTGGCCTCTAAAAATCAATGAGAAATGCGTAGACCACCCTTTCTTTTTGCACGACATTATTCATTAAGTCAAAGTTACCTAACAGGTTGGAAAATCAATATACCTGTCAAAATATTAACCCAATTGCATCATAGGACTGGACACATCGCGCTAAAAGAGTCCACGGAAATTTCTTTTAAAAACAGTAGCCTACGTGAACAATTTTGTGACAAGATGGAAATGTTGATATTGGCATCAAATTTGCAAATAATCCCGCTACAGTATTATTTTACAAAAAATTGACAGGGAGCCGACAATGCCAGTTCAATCAATTGACCAACAGCCACAGCCTGTTACACCTCAACAAAAAAATATCAATTTAAGTCCTGCAGAATTTTCAAAATTACTTGAAAGATTAGAAAATGCCCGAGGTAAAAACAGTCCCGGTCATGAGCAAGCTCCATCTGTTCCAACACCACCACAGGAAACAGCTCCTCCTGAAAAAATTCAGGTACGTCGGAGAATTAATCACGCACCAGTGGTAAGGAAACCAATTGTTAATCAAGCGCCAAAGACGGTTGCTCCGGTTATAATCTCCAGCCCTACAGCTTCCGCTCAAACAATGAGTGTCAAAAACCCTGGCAATATCATCGATCTAGGTACAATCGATAAGGATAATCCAACAGTGTCGCAATTATTAAAGAACACGCCTCAGTACAGAAAAGATGCATGGAATATTATCTTTTCTGCAATTAATAAGACAAAGGAATATAACAGAATACCAAAAGGCACAGTTATATCTATTAATACTCGAACCAACGAATTGATATGGAAAGGTGCTCCCCCTAGGAATGAGCCAATTCCAATACCTACTGATTTAACAGGCGAGAACATCACTAAAGATGGACGGATTATTATAGGAGAAATATCAAAATCAACCCCCACGGTCTCCCACTTATTAAAACAAAATTCATTTTATAGTGATTACACCTGGAAAATAATTTTTTCTGATACGAACAAAAACAAACCATACACGTCTTTAATGACTGGTACTGTTGTCACTATAGATCCACAAACGTACGAGTTGTCATTCCTCAAGAAAAAAGACCTGCCGCCTACTAACAAAATCAGCGACGCCGAAGCCAGCAATTTCAGGAAAAATGCATCAGAATTTTTTAAAGAGGACAATGATTTTTCAAAGAGGCTTTCTGAGTCAGTTAAGCGCTATATTGGCACACCTTATAACAAACTTGACTGTTATGGGCTGCTGGTGAAAGCCATCACAAGTCAAGGGATTAATTACACTAAAAGCGGCGGAATTCGAGATCGCATGGAAAAAATGGCTATTGAACAAGGTTTGCCGTTGAATGCTTATCAAAACGGTGAAGGCCTTGTTGAAACATCTGGCACAAAAATTTATGATAAATCGTATAACAGTATCACAGACGCAGCGAGCCAGGCGGATCAGGTTTACTCTGAAATTGAACCAATCCTGCAGGAGGGTGAAATACTTTCATTTTCCACACCGACCAGTGGTCATACCGGAATTGTCGCTCGTAAAAATGACCAATGGACCTATGTCAACTCCGGGTTGATTGATAATCAGGTAGACTCAGGTGGAAGCGGCAGAAGGGTTGGTGAAGAACTTCTAAAAGGCGAGTTAGAAAACTGGTTTGCGTTGGCAGATCACAAAAAAGAATCGCTTAAAATCAGTATTGGTTTGCTTGACGAAGAGAAACTTAATAAAGGGAACCGGCTTATTGCCCAAAACAATATGTGATACGGTAGGCGGAGCGGCTAATACGAACGGGAAAAGGATTGAACCTGGTAGATTTCAATTTCAAGCGGCTCTGTTTTCCAGGCCTCGCTAGACAAACCAGCTTTAAGGCAGAGCTGTGAAAGAAACGATTCAACCAAGGGCAGCTGATGCCAGACCTGGGGAAGAAATGTTGCCGACATAGCCCCCTTTCTCAGTATAACTCCGTCGATGCCGACTCGAAGCTTGGACACCAGGTCATGCCAGTCTGAATAGGTAATTTTTTGCGGCGGAGTCAGTACGCTTACTTCGACATCTATCTCCTCAAGCTCATCTCGGGTCAGCTCTTTAAAACGGTAATCATTTAAAGCAGCGTTGATGGCGTTTGACCGAACCCCTTCCGCAATAGAATTTTCTGAAATAAGATTGCCGATACACCCACGCAATTGTTGGTTCTTCTTCAAGCACACAAAGGTCCCGGCAACCTGGGAAAAAACTGGATTTTGCAACGATTGTTCCAAGGTATTACAGAGTTCCTCATCCGGTTGTTTGCCAAGGTGCTTCGAAATTGTGTTATATGCCAGCTGAACAAGTGCCTGGCCCTGTTTTTCCGTTAAATTCATTTAAATCAGAGTCTTGATGTAATTTAAAAGAAGTTCGTTTTGCCGATGAACGAAAAAAGCCCATAGCTTCATAGAAACCATGGGCTTTTTTACCAGTTACATTATCGCGTTATCAGCCGCAAGAGCCTGAACTGCAGGAACCTCCACTGCAACCGCCACCACCACCGACAGGAATGGTTGATGTAATCGAAAATCCTGATCTGTGTCCAGCATCGGCATAATCTACCGTTATGTTGCCACAGTTTTTCATCAAATCATTATCAACAAGGAACTTAACATCATTGCTATCAACAATTTCATCGTTATCTTTTGGCTCATCCAGAGCCAGGCCCAATGATGGGCCGCTTCAGCCGCCTTGCATTAAGGCGATTCTAATTGCAGAACTGATATTGTTCTGGTCCATGTACTCTTTTAATTTGGTTACGGCCAATTCCGTTACGTCCAACATGAATAAATCCTCCGAGTAAATATAATAAAATTATGTATTAGCCTGTGTATAGCTTATGCTATACCCTAAGTTTATAAGAACTTCAAGTCAACCCTCCTTAATCGATTAAATTATAACTCTTAATCCGTTGCTTTATCAATAACACCATTCACCCATGAATTTGAGCAAGTTTATCTTGGGACCAAAGCAAAAACCAAGCTGCACCAATCAAAAAACTTTCAAATGTTGAAATAACCGTTTTTATTTTCACTAGACAAAAAAAATCACTCTTGCAATAATATTGAACAGATTAAGCGTTTTGTTTGACTACTACTAAACATACACACAAGGCCGACTAATGAAAAAAATTGTTATTTCTACCGGCGGAGGCGATGCTCCTGGTTTAAATGCTGTAATATATGCTGTTGTGATGTCGGCACATTCGCGTGGATGGGAGGTGTATGGTAGCAAGGGTGGGTATAAAGGTCTTATTGATCTTGATGAACTTGTTCGCCTTGTACCTAAAGATGTAGAAGACATTACCTCTCAGGGAGGCACTATTCTGGGTTCTACCAACAAGGGGAATCCTTTTAAAATGCCGATCGAAAACCTGGCTGGTGAGATACAGATTATGGATATATCAGACCGAATCATGAAAAATTTCACCCGCATGGGGTTCACGTGCCATATCGCCGTCGGTGGTGACGGCAGCCTTGACATTGCAAAACGTTTTTATCTTGAAAAAGGCATGCCTGTTATAGGGGTCCCTAAAACTATTGACAATGATCTTTATGCAACTCAACTGACCTTTGGTTTTGATACTGCCGTCTCTACTGCCACGGATGCGCTCGACAAACTTCATTCAACAGCAAAATCACATGATCGTGTCATGGTTGTCGAGGTAATGGGCAGAGATTCGGGATGGATTGCCTTAAATTCCGGCATTTCAGGCGGCGCTGATGTTATTTTAATTCCAGAAATTCCTTTTGACATGGAAGCTGTCTGCGAAAAAATAACCGATAACGATCTGCATGGTAAGCATTATGCGATTGTTGTGGTTGCTGAAGGTGCATGTGCAAAGAATTCTGATGTTATCTGCAAAGACGGCGGATGTGAAATAGGCCGTCAGGAAGTTCAATTGGGCGGCATTGGCGAGTGGGTAGCAAAAGAAATACGAACGAGAATTGATAAGGATACACGCTCGCTGGTCCTGGGACATATTCAGCGAGGTGGATCGCCTACTACTTTTGACAGGCTGCTTGCTTTACGCTTCGGGGCAGCTGCCGTACGTTTGACCGAGAACGAAATGTTTGGCCACATGGTAGCACTTGCCGGTGGAGAAATGCATTCTGTTACCTTGGAAGAGGCAACCCAGCGGAAGAAAATGGTCAATGTTGATGATGACAAGGTTCTTACCGCTCGGGAAATTGGCATCTGTCTTGGAGATCTGCCTTAGTTTTCTTCCCACCAATCACTTTTTTTCAACTGGAACAGCAGAAGTTACTTTGATTTTCTGTTATACCAGGCTCCCTCAATATATCGGTTTACAACAAAAACCACCTACTCAGTGAAAGTGTCATAAAGCTAACTTGAAAAATTGTCTTTTGACGCGATTGCTACGTCATTGCCAAAATTAAAAGTGCTCACATAGCTCAGTATGTTGCGCTTTTTTATTTTGGCACTCCTGGTACTTACACTAAAATCCTGATTTTTCTGGGGAGCCATAAGTTTACTCAGCACAACTGCCGTATAGCTCGCATGAAATTTGTAAATTGACTTATTATCCTTGTGGAGTATAATTTCGCGGCAATTCAGATATGCTCACGATATTTTTTTAAAAAATCCTACGCAACATCGCACTCACATTTATTATTTATTCAAGGATACTGGAATGAACAAATCTTTACGTTGGAAGCTCATATTTCTCCTGTTTACCATAATTTTCTCAGCCATGAGTGTTGCTCCTTCACTGGACAGCAATGTACCCGACTGGTGGAAGAAATATCTTGCCCCGGAAGGCTTGCAGCTTGGTCTCGACCTGCAAGGAGGAATGCATCTGGTAATGAAGGTCGATCTTGAAAAAGCTATTGAAAACTCTCTTGATTTTGCCGCACAGGATTTTAAAGATGCTTTACTTGAAAAAAAGATTTCTGTTGTCAAAACAAAATCTCCAGACAGTAGCAAAGTCATATTTACTCTTCCTAATAAAAGCGCTTTGCCTACGATTAATGACATAATTAAAGAAGATTTTCCAAACCTTGACATTGAGGTTCTTGCTGAAGCCGGCACTTTTCCTCGTATTCTGATGCAGCTTACTTCTGATAGAATTGATTTTATTAAAAAGAATGCTGTTGCTCAATCCCTCGAGATTATCAGGAACCGGATTGATCAGTTTGGTGTAGCTGAACCTGTGATTATTCGTCAGGGAGTTGACGAGATTGTTATTCAGTTGCCAGGTATTCAGGATACGCGCAGAGCCCTGAGCTTAATTGGCCAAACAGCACAGCTTGAATTTAAGATGGTGGTTGAAAATAATGGAGGACTCAACCTTAACGCTCTTATCGCCCAGGCAATTCAATCCGGTCAATGGCAACGTGGTGAGGATAGAAAGAAGCTCAACAACGCCTTGGCACGAGAACTACCACCTGAAACTGAAATTTATTTTGAAACAAACACAGACCCTCAAACACAGGTAACAACCGAGACGCCACTTCTCATATACCGTCAGGTTATGATGAGCGGTGACATGGTTAAGGATGCTCAAGTCCGGGTCGGTGGAACCTTTAATGAACCGTATGTTACATTGAATCTCACTGGCCGTGGCGGAAAAATATTCGCCCAGGTCACCGAAAAGAACGTCAATAAGCGTTTTGCAATTATTCTGGATGGAAATATTAAATCAGCACCGGTTATCAGAGAACGTATTCTTGGCGGCAGCGCCCAGATATCCGGCAGTTTCACTTATGAAGAAGCGACAGACCTTGCTATTGTTTTGCGCATTGGCGCCCTGCCAGCTCCTGTTGAAATTATACAAAACATGACCGTCGGCGCTTCATTGGGCCACGATTCCATAACAAAAGGTGTTGCTTCCGGTATTTTCGGCACTATTTTGGTTCTATTTTTTATGGTCATCTATTATCGCATGTCGGGAATCATAGCCTGTGCCGCACTAGTGCTTAATGTCCTGCTCCTTTTTTCAGGGCTTGCCTTTATGAACGCGACTCTCACCCTGCCTGGTATTGCCGGTATAATTCTCTCAATCGGTATGGCGGTTGACTCTAACGTTCTTATTTTTGAGAGGATGCGGGAGGAATTTGCCCTGGGCAAGTCGATTAAGTCCGGTATAGAGGGCGGTTACGACAAAGCCTTCTGGACGATTGTCGACTCACAGGTCACTACCCTGATCACCTCACTGGCCCTTTTTCTCTTCGGTACCGGCCCCATTAAGGGCTTTGCAGTAACCCTTTCTTTTGGTGTTACCTTTAACCTGTTTACAACCTTATTCGGCACAAGGCTGGTGTATGACATTATGCACAGTAAACGTGTTCTTAGACCCCTCAAGTTTCTACAATTCATATCAAAAACTGAAATTGACTATATGAAATTGAAGAAAGTCACCTTTACAATTTCCGCAATTCTAGTCCTGATCGGCCTCTTTTCTTTCGTGCAGATCCTGCGCGGCCAAGCCAATCTTGGAGTTGATTTTACCGGCGGTTCAATGCTGCAGTATAAAGCGCAACAACCTTTTGAACTCAAGTCAGTGCGCTCGGCTTTTAATGATCATGGGCTAGAAGGTGTTGATATTCAACATGTTGTTGCTGAAAATCAACTCATCGTCAAACTGAAAAAGTCTGAAAAGACTGTAGGCAACTTAGGTGATAAAGTCTCAGAGGCCCTTAACACTGCCTTGCCGGAACAGCAATTTATACTCGAGAGTGAATCTGAAATTGGAGCTTCAATAAGTGATGTTTTACGGGACAAAGCCTTAGAAGCTATCGTCATATCACTTATCGGGGTCATTATCTATCTTGCTTTGCGCTTTGATTTTCGCTTCGGTGTTGCTGCAGCCATTGCAACGTTTCATGACGTAATCGTTGTGCTGGGCATCTGTTACCTCGTAAATATTGAGATTACCCTGCTTATTGTCACCGCTCTACTGACCCTTGCTGGATATTCACTTAACGACTCAGTTGTTGTTTTTGATCGAATCAGGGAGCATATGAGAATACGTGGAGCTGACAGTGATATGGTCCCTATCATCAATTTGAGTATCAATGAGGTGTTAAGTCGAACGATTGTCACTTCGCTTACTACATTATTAGCTGTTTCAGCTATTTTCATTTTTGGCGGAACAGTCATTCATGATTTTTCTTTTGCATTACTGGTAGGCTTCATTGTTGGAACATACTCCTCAATATTCATTGCCAGCCCATTGTTGATGTATTGGAAAAAATCATAATTTTTTGAATAATATGCCAAAGACTCTGTGCACCACTAATTGAAAATCTAACAAGGCACCAAATGGCCACCCTTCCTGAACATGTAACCCCGATTGACAAACAGGACGAGTTCGTATTCTCGTGTCATTCCGGAGTTTCCTGTTTCACAGAGTGCTGCAGAGAACTTGAACTTTCTTTATCTCCCTATGATGTGCTGCGCTTAAAACAGGCGCTTGGCATAACCTCACAACAATTTCTTGAACAATATTCCGTGGTTGAGTTTTCAGAAGATGATCTCTACCCGAAGGTATACCTGGGGATGGTTGATGATCAGCGGGTAAGCTGTCCTTTTGTCACCAGACAGGGCTGCACCGTTTATAACGCCAGGCCTGGGGCCTGCCGCACGTATCCGCTTGGCCGTGGCGCCTATCGGTCTTCAGGGACGTTGAAGGAAGTTTTTGTCCTTGTACAAGAACCGCATTGTCAGGGTTTTTCTCAAAAGAAACCTTATACTGTGCAATCCTGGCATGATGATCAAGGAATCAATAAATACAACCGGCATAATGATGCACTTCTGCCAATTTTCAATTCGACCTTTTTTAATAAGGGAAATAGACTGACCCAGGAACAGGCCGAACTGTTTATCCTGGCCCTTTATAATATCGATCAGTTTAAAGAAACTTATGCCGAAGCCTGCGGCATCTTTTCTGACGACCATAGTGAAACTCTTCCAACCATTGTGAGATGGCTTGAGAAAAGATTGTTTTAATAAACGCAAATACTGCCCGACACACCTCATTGCAGCCCTACGATAAATTACTCCAGTTCATTCATGATTTCCGTAAATTCGCAATTTATCTTCTCGTTGCTGTCATTATAACAACGCTCTTTTTTTACTTTAATTCACAATTTCTATTTGAAAAACTTCAAACAACGCTTAATCAGGATCTTGTTTTCTTAACTCTTGCAGGCCCCTTTCTTGCCCATATAAAACTTGCATTAGGTCTGGCCCTCTTCGTGTTGACCCCGGGTTTTTCCCTCTGCCTCTGGAAAGGTCTGTCCAAACCTTTTTCCTTGAGCAGACAGGCAGTTGTCTGGTTTGTACTTTTTTCCTGTCTTCTGTTTTATGCTGGAACACTGTTCTGCTATGGCATCACACTGCCCTACGGCATAAAATTTTTATTGAGCTTCAGCAGCGAACAACTTCAACCAGTCATTTCAATCAACAAATTTGTTACATTTGTAACTATATTTGTGCTTGCCTTCGGGGTGATTTTTGAACTCCCTATTTTTATGGTTTTCGCCGTAAAATCAGGGATCGCAAGCCGACAGACCTTTATCAAAAACAGGCGCTATGCCTTGCTTGCTATCAGTATTGTCGCCGCCTTACTTACACCAACACCTGATGTTGTAAATATGATGTTAATGGGAGTCCCGCTCTATGGACTATACGAGATTGGCATTGTTATTCTTGTGGCGTTGAACATTAGATAATTTTACAAATAGTTGCGACTAAGAATATACAATGAAATATCGGGGCTATAGAGGGAGTTTTTTAGAATTCATGAAGAATATAGCCATGCTTTTTAAGCAATGCGCCTGTAACGCCAAGGCGTTTGACACCGCAGCTTGGACTTCTGCTCTTTAAACATACAGCACTGATGTTCTGTATGTCGGCGATTTTTAACACCTGATAAGCGCCTTGCACAAAATGAGAGGTGACATCATCGCCACTCCGATTAATGACCTTTGCTCTTCCTTCAAGCACATCTACGCCATCACCATTGACAATATCGGCAGCCTCTCTGGGAGTGGTTAAACCTCCTAACTGTTCAGGACAAACGGGGACGATATACGAACCTCTGGTCATTTCAAGGCATTCTTTACTCACTTTGCATTGGCCGTCATATCGGGTTTTCAGCCCCAAAAGACAGGCACTAACCAGAAATATTGAGGTTGCTGTCATAGTAATGTCTATGGTAATAATAGTTATAAAGGGACAGAAGAGGAGTCTGTCTGAGAGCTAGTTGCTCATATATGAAGTTTATTCTTCTTATTTAGCAATTTCTTTGTACATTTATGACATGCAAACATACAAAATCAAAAAATATAAATCACTCATTATTTTTATCGTTATCTGCCTGACAGGAACGCTTTGCTGGATATTTTTCGCACCATACGGTGTAAAAAATTATACCACCATAAGTTCTGACATTGAAAAAATATCGGAGGACATTGAGACCCTAACTGCTCAAAATAATGCACTGAAGGAAGAGATGGTTAAATTAAAGGGTGACAATCTCTATGTTGAGGACCTCGCACGAAAACAATATGGCCTTTTAAAAAAGAATGAAATGGTCTTTGAGTTTAAAAAGTAAGCAGCTACAACCATGTACCGACATATCAATGTAGGACTTATTGGAACCGGTAATCACGGTAGCAGATACTTAAATCATATTATCAATGATTTAAGTAATCTGTTTTCTTTAAAAGGGGTATGTTGCAAAACATCCAGCAAGGGTCAACAACTCGCCCAAAAATTCAGCACTCAATTTTTCCCTGATTTTTCTGAGCTTATAGCCCATCCAGCAATTGAAGCTGTTATTTCGGTCACCCCACCCCATCTGAACAAAAACATTGCTAAGTGCTGTCTGGCTCATGGCAAAAAATTATTGCTAGAAAAACCTTTATCGACCGACCTTGCAGAAGCCCAATATATTGTTGATTCGTTTAAATCAGCCAACCTGGAACTTACCATTGGCCAGACCCTTCGTTTTAATCCAGTCATCAAGACGCTGAAAAATGAGTTCAGTCGGATTGGGACCCCCTACGCTTTTTCAGCAACGCATCGCCTTGAACCATCAACAATTCCCTGGCTCGAAGATCCGGCCCAGGCTGGAGCCGGTGTCATATTCCATACTGCTGTCCATATGTTTGATGCTTTGCGATATATTACAGGTCTGGAAGTTAAGCGGGTGCACGCTTCATCGTTTAAGATTCATAATGCAAATTTAGAGGATCTTTTCACTGCGAAAATTGAAATGGATAACGGCTTTGTCGGTATCGTTGAATCAAGTAAAATAACCCCGGCCCGCAGCGCACGCTATGAATTTACTGGAAGTTCGGGGCAACTCCAGGGAGACCAGATCCATGGGTTTGTGCAGTTTGTTAAGGGGATGAACCGTGAAGACATTTTTCGGTCAGAACCGGAACCTGCGATACTCTATATGCTTCACGAGTGGTTCCTCTTCCTGTCTGGCGGAGGGAACAATCCTGTTTCGGCAGAAGATGGTCTTGCTGCGGTTAAGATATGCGATGCCTGTCGCAATTCTTCTCTTACGCAACAGTGGGTTGCAATCCTCTAACCTGAATAGTTCACGGCGCACTGAAATGTTCAGGCTAACCTTTTATCGATTGTGGACTAGTATCAATTATGGCGGAATGGTGAACTATTCAGGGGATATAATCGAGAACCTCATGAAATGGCACTCTTTTCTTGGCTAATTACTCACAGAACTGAGGTTCCAACTTGCAGGGAAAAAAGCTTCAACTTCTTCAGAAGAGACAGGTTTACTGACCAAATACCCTTGAAAAATATCACAGCCTAGTTCTTTGAGGTAGGTAAGTTGTTCTTTTTCCTCAACCCCTTCTGCAACAACATCAAGGTCCAAGTTGTGTGCCAATGTAACAATTGCTTTAACAATCAAGGCATCATCTTCATTGTTGGCTAAATCACTGACAAAAGAGCGATCAACCTTGAGGACATCCACGGGGAACCGTTTAAGATAGTTCAACGATGAATAGCCCGTACCAAAGTCATCAATCGAAACTGTACTGCCCAAGCGGCTTAACTCTTCAAGCAAAACAATATTGCCTTCAGCATCGTTCATCAACATAGATTCTGTAATTTCAAATTCAATCAGTTTTGGGTCAACCTCTGACTGAATCATTACTCGTTTTATCGTTTCAATTAAGTTATCTGACTTAAATTGTGCAGCCGACAGATTAATGGCGGTTTTTATGCGGTATCCTTTATCCTGCCACTGTTTGCACTGTTCTAAGGCTGTTGCCATAACCCATTCACCTATTGGAATTATAAGGCCTGAGTCTTCTGCTAATGGAATAAACTCCATAGGAGATATCGCTCCCATTTCTGGATGAATCCAGCGGACCAGAGCTTCTACCCCGATAACATCTCCGGTATGCAGTGAAACCTGTGGTTGATACATTAAGACAAATTGTTCACGTTCAACTGCCTTGCGCAAGCTGGTTTCAAGGGTAAATCGGGCAAAGGCCTTGGTGTTGAGATCTGCAGTGTAAAACTGGCATGAATTTTTTTCGAGACCTTTGGCACTGGACAGGGCAGAATCAGCTGTTGTCATTAATTCATGGACGGTTTCCCCGTCAGTAGGAAACACTGACAGCCCAATCCTGCAACTTAAGAATATTTCATTACCTTCATAAACAATCACTTTTGTTAAACAATCAATCAGTCTGCGAGCAACAATTGCTGCATCTGCCATTTCGGTCAGGCATTCGAGAATTAAACCAAATTCATCAGCCCCGAAACGAGCAGTAATATCATGTTGGCTGACATTGGCCGCAGTATCCGAGCGTCTAAGGCAGTCCTTAATTCGGATGGAAATCTTCTTAAGGACCCAGTCGCCTGTTTCACGGCCAAAGGTATCATTTATCATCCTGAAGTTATCAATATCAATTAATAATACGGATAAATATTGGCCACTTCTTCTTGATTTTGATATTGCTTTCTCAAGGTGTTCTTTAAATAAGGCCCTGTTGGGCAGGCCGGTTAAGCGATCGTAATAGGCCAGAAATTTTATTTTTTCTTCAGTTCGTATACGTTCTGTAATATCCTGGCAGGTAAACAAGACTTTAACAGGAACCCCTTTTGAAGAGGTTAAAATATTTCCATCCTGTTTAAGAACAAGTTCCTTCCCTGTTTCGGTTACCACCCTGTGTTCAAACGAAAAATTATTTTTTTTATAAAGTGCTTCCTTGAGCAGGTTATGAACCTCACGGCTATCATCTTGAGCAACAATCGTTAAAAAATCCTCATATGACTGAGGTTTTTTGCCGGAATCAATCCCGCACATGAGGCACATATCCTCACCCCAGATCAGCGTATCATCTTCTAGGTGCCATTCCCAGTTATTAAGGCGGGCAATTTCCCTGGCAGAGGCAAGTTTAACCTTATTGACGGTCAGATCATTAAATGCCTGGTTCGCTCGTAGTATATAGCGTATGCGATGGCTTAGAAGCAGCGGATTAATCGGTTTAACAACAAAATCTGTAGCGCCGCTGTCAAAAGCGTTATTGATAGACTGATAATCATCCTGGCCGGTGATCATTATAATTGGCACTCTTTCGCCGCCAGGCTTCTCCCTGATGCGCCGACACACCTCAAAACCGCTGATTTCAGGCATGATGACATCAAGAAGCACGACATCTGGTTGAAGTTTAAAAAAATCATTAAGGGCATCATGACCATTAGATGCTTCTGCAACAAAAAAACCTGCTTTAGACATACCCAAGCATAATACCTCCCTCAAGACTTTGTCATCATCGACAACTTGAACAAGGTATGAGTTTTTTTCATTTTCGGTAAAATCAGACATAAATAAACAGTAAGAGTATTTTTAGTATTGATGAGATAAACACATGAGACTTTATTCTATGATTTTTTGAATTTGATTAGCAAGCAATAAAAATACAATCTCCTGGTCCAAGGTTAATTCTCACAAGTTCTAACCTCCGTGCATGACTATAAATACAAAAGCCCGGCAGGCTTCTCTCCAAAATAGATGTTTAAATTCGATAAATTATGGTAAGAATAGAACAAGAAGTGTATGAGACAATAACATTTTGTTTGGACAGAGTTTACTTTTTAATCAAGGGAGGAATATATGGGGAAAGGTGACAAACGAACCCAAAAGGGCAAAATTTTTAAAGGCAGTAACGGCAACAGCCGTCCTAAAAACAGTAAAAAAGATAGCAAAAAGTAATCCAATCGCCCAATACGGAAATTGCTAATGAATTCCGGTCGCCAGCACCAATGTTCATCATGTGACATCGTTGCAAACACTTTGAACTGTACTAATAAGATCTGCGGGTCAGCACTTCACGCGGCTTAGCACCATCAGCAGGACCGACGATACCCTCTTTTTCCATAGTTTCAATCATGCGGGCCGCGCGATTATACCCAACTCGCAAACGGCGCTGGACCATAGAAATTGACGCTTGTCCTGACTCACAGACAAACTCTACCGCCTCATCATATTTTTCATCAAAATCAATGTCACCCTGTACTGCTGTATCATCTGCAGGTTCGTCAGCAATTTTCAGCACTGACTCATCGTATTGTGCCTTTCGCTGTTCTTTGAGAAAGGCAACAATCTTATCAATTTCATTTTCCGAAATATAGGCTGAATGAATACGCTGCATGCGACTCCTGCCAGGTGCAGTGAAAAGCATATCACCCTTTCCTAAAAGATGCTCGGCCCCGGATTCATCAAGAATAGTACGGGAGTCAATTTTTGATGAAACTTTAAATGACATGCGAGTAGGGAAATTTGCCTTGATAAGTCCTGTCAGCACGTCTACAGATGGGCGCTGTGTCGCTAAAATCAGATGCATCCCGGCAGCCCGGGCCATTTGTGCCAACCGCGCAACCGAGCCTTCAACATCCTTTGATGCGATCATCATCAAGTCAGCCAATTCATCAATAATAATTACAATCAAAGGGAGTTTTTCTTCTACAGCCATATTGTAACTTGCTAAATTCTTGACCCTGGCTTCTTCCATTAATTTATAGCGTCGTTCCATCTCAAGAACGGCCCATTGCAAGGCACGACTGGCCATTTTAGGGTCGACTACTACAGGATGCAACAAATGGGGAATATCTTCATAGTGCGACAACTCAATACGTTTCGGGTCAATCATCAGTAGCCGGACTTCTTCTGGAGACGCCTTTAAAAGCAAACTACAGATAATCGTATTGATGCCAACAGATTTCCCTGCTCCGGTTGCACCAGCAATCAGTAAGTGCGGCATGTCGGCTAAATTTGCAAAAACAGGATTACCCACGACATCTTTTCCGAGTCCAAGCGTCAGAGCAGACGTTGATTTTAAAAATTTTTCATTGCCGAGAATTTCGCGAATATACACAACTTCTCTGATAGGGTTAGGAATTTCAATTCCTAACGCGGCTTTTCCGGGGATTGAGCCAACAATTCGCACACTTTCCGTTTTGAGACCAAGGGCCAGATCATTTTCCAGTGATACAATTCTGCTTATTTTAACTCCAGGAGCAGGAGAAAACTCATAGGTTGTAACAATTGGTCCAGGAGAGATACCGATAACTTTACCATCAATGCCAAAGTCATTAAATTTTGATTCAAGTTTTTCACTGATAGCTAGATAATGCTTACGGTCTAGCTTGTCAGATGACTGTTCAGGGGGCATATCCAGAAGGGAAACCGATGGTTTTATGAAATCTCCCTCTGCAGCTGGAAGTGGTTGAAAATCAACATCATCTTCTTTAACAATTAGCGTAATCGGTTCGTTTACCTTTGGGGGTAGAATGGGCCCAAAGGCACTTTTTTTAGGAACATTTCTTTGAGGTGATTCCTGTAGGCGACTGACAGTATCCTGACCTCTGCGGGCTAAGGCAGGAAATTTCTTAAGCAATCTGCCCGTAAAATTAATTATACCGGTCAGACAGTTAAACGGTGAGAAATTCAAAGAAACAATAAGGCAAACGGTCAAAAGGAACAAAAAAACCAGCGAAAAGCCAATTCTGCCAAAATACGGCAGCAATACAGCATGAATATTATCCCCGACAATACCAGAAATCGGGTGTGTCCCTGATTGTGAAAATCTATCAAAAGGCAACTGTGCAAAAAGCGCACTACTCGAAATTAAAATACCTGTTATCCCAAATAGCACTGCAGGTAGCTGTTTAACAGGATAAGAACAAAAGTAAAACTTAACGGCAAAATAAATGATTAAAAATATAAGCAAATAGGCACTCAAGCCAAACATGCCAAGCAAAACATGGGCAGAAAATTCACCTACACGACCTCCCCAGTTTGATGCGTTGGTAATGGTCCCTGTTGAGGGTGCGCTGTAACTTGCCAGACTAATTAGAAAAAAAAGTGAGATAAAAACGCCGATTATAGCGATTATTTCTTGCAGTTTAGAAGACGAATCAGTTGCAGGATTATTTTTTGCCATCACGAATAGCGTCTAATATACCATTGATAAAAGATGATGAATCATCAGTACTGAAACTTTTGGCAATCTCAATTGCTTCATTAATTGTCACGGAAGCTGGAACCTCTTTTTGAAACATCAGTTCAAAAATACCAATTCGTATCAAATTCCTGTCAACAACCGACATTCGATCAACACGCCAGTTTTTAGTATGAACACGGATTATTTCGTCGATTTCCTGCTGATGGGACCGTATCCCTTCCAAAATAGTATCGGCATACGAAATGGCCTTTTTGGCCACACGAAAATTATCACATAACAAATTGATGTCAGCCGCCACACCACATATTTCGGCTTGATACAAGGCTTGTAAAGCAAGCTCGCGTGATTTACGACGGAGTCCCATTAAATCTGCTGAATCAGGTTAACCATTTCAATGGCAGCCAAGGCGCAATCAGCCCCCTTATTACCAGCTTTGGTCCCTGCCCTTTCAATTGCCTGTTCAACTGTATCTGTCGTAAGCACACCAAAAATAATCGGCACACCGGAATCCATACCAACCTGGGCAACACCTTTCGCCACTTCACTGGAAACATAATCAAAATGAGGCGTGGCACCACGTATGACAGCTCCCAGACAGATAACCGCATCATAGCGTTTTGTCTGGGCCATTTTTTTAGAAATAAGCGGTATCTCGTAGGCCCCGGGAACACGTGCTATATCGATATTTTTATCTGAAGCTCCAGATCGCTTCAAAGTATCAAGGGCGCCCTCAAGAAGCCTTTCTGCGATAAACGAATTAAACCTGCCAACGATGATGCCGAATTTTTTGCCGCTGGCCTGTAAGCTTCCTTCAAATATTTTCACTCTCTTTCCTCCGTTATCTTGTTAGTTGATTACTGTAAGCCTTTTCCCAAGATCTGACTGCCGCATTACAAATCAAGCAGGTGTCCCAATTTATTTTTTTTAGTTGTCAGATATTTTAAATTTTCAGGCAGACTCTCCATTTGCAGAGGAACACGATCGACGACTTTAATCCCATAACCTTCAAGGCCGATGATCTTTTTAGGGTTATTGGTGATTAAGCGCATTTTTGCAACACCAAGATCCCGCAAAATTTGAGCACCAATTCCATAATCACGCAGGTCGGCTTTGAACCCTAATTTTTTATTGGCCTCAACAGTATCCATCCCCTGATCTTGAAGGTCATAGGCTTTAATTTTATTAACCAGACCAATGCCTCGTCCCTCCTGAGCCATGTACAGTACAACTCCACAACCTTCCTGGCTGACCATTTCCATAGCAGCCTGTAATTGACTGCCACAATCGCAACGTATGGAACCAAACACATCTCCGGTTAGGCATTCGGAATGTACACGCACTAAAACCTCTTTATCAGGAGTAATGTCCCCTTTAACCAAGGCGACATGTTCATGTTCGTCAACATCATTAGTAAAGACTATTGCTTTAAATTCCCCACCATATTTTGTAGGAAGATTTGCCTCAGCAGCACGGTGTACCAGGGAATCCATACGTATCCGATAGGCGACCAGATCTGCAATTGTTGCAATTTTCAGATTATGGGTTTTAGCAAATTCCTTCAAGTCAGGCATCCGGGCCATTGTCCCGTCATCTTTCATAATTTCACAAATAACAGCAGATGGCCGTAAACCAGCCAAGCGTGCAAGATCAACAGACCCCTCTGTCTGGCCAGTCCGTACAAGTACTCCACCCCTGCGCGCCCGAAGCGGGAATATATGGCCAGGACTGACAATATCATCTGCTGTTACATCCAGTCGTGCAGCAACCTGAATTGTCCGTGCCCGATCAGCTGCGGATATGCCGGTTGAAACTCCAGTACGTGCTTCTATGCTTACAGTAAATGCTGTTTCATATGGTGATTTATTTTGCTGCACCATCATTGGCAGATTCAGGCGCTCAATTTGTTCAGGTGTCAAAGTTATACAGATCAGTCCTCTCCCATGGGTCGCCATAAAATTGACTGCCTCCGGAGTGACCATCTGGGCGGCCATACATAAATCACCTTCATTCTCACGGTCTTCATCGTCAACAAGAATGATCATTTTTCCGGAACGTATATCTTCAATTGCTTCTTCGATTGTGCTCACTGTCATTTAATTCACCAGGTATTTGAGAAAAGCGATGGCCAGCTCTCTGTATATGGCTGTATAATTACATCGCCGGTTGAATAAAAATTGTTATAATTATGAATTATAGCAAAGCATGCTCACTGAAGTATGTCGCTTTGCCGTTAATTGCTTTTGTTACTTTAGAAAGCCATGATCTGCCAAAAAAGACATATCGATCTTTGACGGTTGTTGCTCCGGATCCGTATGGTGTAGCAGTTTCTCTATATATTTACCTATGATATCAACCTCAAGATTAACCATACAACCTGTCCCCAAACGGCCAAGCGTGGTAACCATAAGAGTATGCGGAATAATTGATACTGAAAATTGGTGCGAATCGCATGAATTAACCGTCAAACTTATACCATCAATGGTTATGGAGCCTTTAGTAATAATATACTTTTCAAGTCCATCAGGAATCTTAAAGGTAAAAATTGTGAAATCACCTAATTTTTCCTTCGAAATAATTTCACTGACCGCATCAACATGGCCACTGACAATATGACCGCCTAATCTGTCGGTTAATCGTAAAGCCCGTTCAAGATTCACACCACTGCCTACAGTTAAAGCACCCAAATTCGTTCGTGCCAGGGTTTCAGGAGAAACATCTGCATAAAACTTTGTTTGTTTGATATTTTTGGCAGTCAGACAGACGCCGTTAATAGCGATACTTTCACCTTCAGCCGGGTCGGTTAGAGTAAAATCGGTCTCAATTCCAAAAACCAGTCCTCCTCCTGACGGTCGCGTTTCAAAAAGTTTGCCCTTGCCTTCTATAATTCCTGTGAACATGTTGTTTCAACTAACCCTTCAATTAAAATATCATTATCGAACTGACTCGTTGTTACGTCTTTAAGCCTGGGGAATTTAACCGGGGACCCTTTAGCACAACCACAAATCAGTGGCACTCCCTGGTCCCCTATAAACAAGGGCCCGTAAAAGAGCATGACCTGATCAGCAAGACTATTCTTAATAAAGGAAGTATGGACACGACAACCACCCTCGACAAGTATACTGGTTACCTGTTTTTTAGCAAGAGAGTCTAATACCATTTTCAAGTCAATTTGTCCATCACTGCCTAGTGCAATCCGTTCAATATCAACATTCATAGAAGAAAAGGCATTAATATGATCGTCGGCAACATGCGCGCCAGTAAAAACAATTGTAGAAGCCGTAGATTCCTGCCTCAACAATTTAGCATCCGGCGGCAATCGAAGATGCGTATCAAGAATAACTCGCAATGGGTCCTTGGTAACTTTGCCTGGTATCCTGGTGGTCAGGGAAGGGTTATCAACCAGTACCGTACCAATACCTACCAATATGGCATCCACCTGGTCACGCAGGTGGTGTACATGACGTCGCGATTTTTCATTGGTTATCCATAGTTTTTGATTGTTTGCCGGAGCGATGCGTCCATCAAGGGACACACCAGCCTTTACAATAACCCATGGTGTTTTTTTAGTTACCCATTTAATAAATGGCCTGTTGATAGCACGACATTGCCCTTCCAATATCCCGGAAGAAACATCAAGCCCCTGCTGAAGCAAACAATTATTGCCGCCACCTTCAACCGTCGGGTTTGGGTCAAGCATTCCAACAACAACCCTTCGAATGCCGCTTTTAATGATCGCTTGTGTGCAGGGCGCTGTCCTGCCGAAATGATTACACGGCTCCAAGGTAACATAAATGGTCGCTCCCTGTGATCTACTGCCGGCATCTGCCAAGGCATTTATTTCAGCATGGGCATCACCTGCCTTTTTGTGATGTCCTCGGCCAACAATAGATCCATTCCTGACAATCACTGCACCAACTAAAGGATTTGGTGATGTCCTTCCCAGCCCCTTAACAGCCTCGTCAATGGCCTGCTGCATATATTCTTGATCTTCAGTCAGCTTTTCTTCCATTGGCATCCAGCATGTTTTTAAGTTCGTCCATAAACTCACTTAAATCTTTAAATTGCCTGTATACAGAGGCAAAACGTACGTAGGCAACGTCATCAATTTCCCGCAGGCCATCCATAACTTTTTCACCAACCAGAGTAATCGGAACCTCGCGTTCGCCCATATCCTGCAATTCTCTTTCGAGGGCATCGGCAAAATCCTCAATATCCGCCATAGATACAGGCCTCTTCTCACATGCCTTCTTCAATCCTTCTACAACCTTGAGACGATCCCAAGGCTCTCTCCGACCATCTTTTTTTATCAGCATCGGCATGGTAACCTCAAGACGCTCATACGTTGTAAATCGCCTTCCACAGGATTCACACAAACGCCGCCGGCGTGTAATGGTATTTTCCTTGTTAAGGCGCGAATCGACAACCCGGTTATCAAGCAGGCCACAATACGGACATTTCATATGTTCACCTCAAATTATATTAATACTATTCAGGGCTGGAATTCCGACATCAATATAATAATCAAAACGGGAAAGGCAAAAGAAAAGTACTGGCGTACTGATCATTGAACCCGGAAGAAGGCGCCATAACTTAAGCCTCTTCCGGAAGAAAGCAGCGGTTTCGAAGTCAAACGACGCCTATCAGAAGACATGTTGCTTCCGACCATAAGGCAATCACAGTTGTTGGAGTGGAATCCCGGCCTCAGACATCATAAGAGCCGTTAATTCATCAGGATATCCATCTCTGTAATATACCTTTTTCAGATGTATATTAATCAACATCTTTGTACAGATCGAGCATGGTAAGTTTGTGCAGTAAAGCGTAGCGCCTTCTACACTAAATCCATGAAGGGCCGCTTGAATAATGGCATTCTGTTCAGCATGAAGCCCCCGGCACAACTCATGTCGCTCGCCAGACGGGATCCCCTTTTGCTCTCGAAGACATCCTACATCCAGGCAATGTTTAATCTTCGATGGTGCACCATTATAGCCCGTCGCGATAATCCGTTTATCCCTGACGAGTATAGCACCCACTTTTCGCCGGGTGCAAGTGGAACGTTGAGCAACAAGCTCAGTAATATCCATAAAATATTCATTCCAGGAGGGTCGTGTAAGATTTTGTGGAGACATAATTGAGGCACTTACAAAGTATCTGATGATATAAAATTAGCCGTTTGAAGAATTGTAAATATTGTTATGAAACCGGCAGCGCAGCACTTCTCTAAAGATGCGGGTAAAGTGGAAATCTATCACATAAAGAACGTACTTCACCTTTAATCTTTTCCAGGATCTCGGAACGAGTCGAATGCTCAATGGCCTGATTTATCCACTCTCCGACCTGTTCCATTTCCATCTCTTTTAATCCGCGAGTAGTAACCGCTGCAGTACCAATGCGTATACCACCAGTTACAAAACGGCTCTGGGTATCGAATGGAATAGCATTTTTATTGACGGTGAGTCCTGCCTGTTCAAGGGCCTCTTCTGCGTCCTTGCCTGTGATTTGTTTCGCAGTTAAATCAACAAGCAAAAGATGATTATCTGTTCCGCCAGAAACAAGTCTGAAGCCGTACCCAGTGAGAGAATCAGCCAATGTCCGTGCGTTTATCACCACCTGTTTCTGGTATTGATGGTACTCGTCAGTCATAGCTTCTTTAAAACTAACAGCTTTGGCTGCAATAACATGGACCAGGGGACCACCTTGTATTCCGGGGAATATTTTACTGTTTAATTTCCGACCGAATTCATCCTTTGCCAGAATTAAACCTCCGCGTGGACCACGCATCGTTTTATGCGTAGTTGTTGTAACAAAATCAGCATAAGGAACAGGTGACGGGTGCTGGTCGGCAGCAACAAGACCGGCTATATGTGCCATATCAACCATAAAAAGCGCACCGACCTTATCCGCAATTCGCCTAAATCCCTGCCAATCAATAATGCGAGGGTAAGCACTGGCGCCAGCTACAATCATTTTAGGCTTTTCCTGAACGGCAATCCGTTCAACTTCTTCCATATCAATCTGCTCTGTTTTCTTGCTCACTCCGTAAGAAACAAAATTAAAAAGCTGTCCAGAGAAATTCACAGCGCTTCCATGAGTCAAGTGCCCTCCATGGGCAAGATCCATTCCCAGAACTTTATCTCCGGGTGACAACACGGAAAAATAAACAGCCATATTGGCCTGACTTCCAGAATGAGGCTGCACGTTGGCATATTCTGCTTTAAATATTTGCAATGCCCGATCGCGGGCGAGATTTTCAATCTGATCAGCATATTCACAGCCGCCATAATATCGCTTACCAGGATATCCTTCGGCATATTTGTTCGTGAAAATCGACCCTTGAGCTTCTAAAACAGCTTCACTGACGATGTTTTCAGAAGCAATAAGCTCGAGTTGGTTCCTCTGACGCGCAAGTTCAAATTCAATTGATCGATACACATCAGGATCATTTTTACGTAAATTAGACACGGTTGTCGCCTTTCTTTTCTTATTTATGTAATAGCTGCAATCACTGCAGAGAGATAGGTAGAAGCATTGAATGGGTGTGACGGCTGGAAACGCAACCGCATGAAGAACGGAGATTACGTTATGATCTGAAAATCAGCAGCCTTGGGCAAATTTATCCAATCTACGCTGATGCCGATCGCCAGCAAATTTGGCATGTAGCCAGGTTCGTACAATTTCCAGGGCCAAACTGGGGCCAACAACACGTGCGCCCAGGCATAGAACATTGGCGTTATTATGTTCACGGCTCATTCGTGCCGTAAACTGCTCATGACATAACGCAGCCCGAATGCCATCAAATCTATTGGCAGCAATCGACATCCCAATGCCGGTACCACAGAACAGGATGCCTCTGTCTGCCTCCTGGTTTTGAACAGCCTTGGAAACTACATTGGCAAAATCAGGGTAATCAACGGATACTGGAGAATCACAACCGAAGTCCAAGATTTCACAAGATTCCTGAGTCAACAGGTCTACGATTGACTTTTTAAGCTCATAACCACCATGGTCACAGCCAATTGCAATTTTCACAATTAAGCCTCATAACGTTTCATAATTAACACAGCATTAGTACCGCCAAAGCCAAATGAATTCGACATCGCTGCTCTAATGTTCATTTTCCGCGCCAGATTAGGAATATAATCCAAGTCGCACTCGTCACCTGGAGTTTCTAAATTAATCGTAGGAGGAGCAGTTTGCTCAGACACGGCCAGTGAAGTGAAAACCGCCTCAATTCCTCCGGCTCCGCCGAGGAGATGACCAGTCATTGATTTTGTAGAGCTGATTGCAAGTTTATAGGCGTGTTCTCCAAAAACACTCTTGATTGCCCGAGTTTCGCACAAATCATTTAAGGGTGTCGATGTCCCATGCGCATTAATATAATCAATATCACCAGGTTGCATCCCTGCGCTGTTTAAAGCCATCTGCATACAACGTACAGCCCCTTCCCCGTTATCAGGTGGAGCCGCCATATGGTAGCCGTCTCCCGACAAACCATACCCTGCAACTTCAGCGTAGATATTAGCCTTTCTGGCCAGGGCATGATCCAGAGACTCAAGAATAAGAATACCACCACCCTCACCAATGATAAAGCCATCTCTGTCCTTATCAAAAGGACGCGATGCCTTTTGGGGAACATCATTGCGTTTGGACAATGCCTTCATCGCATTAAAACCACCAACCGCCATTGGACAGATTACTGACTCACTGCCACCGGTAATGACTACATCACTATCGCCTAGGAGTATTGAGCGATATGCCTCTCCAACAGCGTGCGTGCCAGCAGCACAAGCTGTAGTTACCGACAAATTAGGCCCTTTTGCTTTAAAAATAATCGAAATCTGACCAGCCCCCATATTAGGAATAACCATGGGAATGAAAAAAGGCGTAATTCGTCTGGCACCTTTTTCAAGCATAACCTGATGATATTTCTCAATTGTTGGCAACCCACCAAGGCCACAACCAGTAATAGAACCTACCCGACAAGCATTTTCATCAGTAATTTCAAAACCAGCGTCATCTAAGGCCATTTTCGCGGCTGCAACTGCATATTGAGCAAAAAGATCTAGATGCTTTGCGGTCTTCTGGTCAATAAAATCTTCTACTTGAAAATCTTTGACTTCTGCTGCAATTTTAACGGCGTAGGCATCTGTATCAAACCGGCTGATGAGATCAATGCCGCTCTTGCCTTCACAAAGCCTGCCCCACGTTTTCTGAACACCGGTCCCCAGCGGAGTAACAAGTCCTAGACCTGTAACGACGACTCTTCTGGCCACAAGACTAACCTCTATTGAACTGACTGAATATGTTCGATTGCATTTTGCACAGTTGTGATTTTTTCAGCAACTTCATCAGCAATTTCAATGTCAAATGCCTCTTCCATAGCCATAATCAGCTCTACCAGATCAAGCGAATCAGCACCAAGATCATCTACGAAAGATGCCGCCGGTACTACTTTAGCTTTATCAACACTAAGCTGTTCAGCAATAATATCTATAAGTTTATCCTCGACAGACATGTTTTTTCTCCTTTTAATAAAAAATTTTCTAAATCAACCCCGAGTAACTCAAAATATTACTCTTTATTCATGAAGATACTTATCTAAAATTATCTTAAATTAAGAGCAACCCTATAAGGGCGCTACATATACATTCCACCATTTACGTGAATGAATTGTCCGGTCACGTAACTGGCTTCATCAGATGCAAGGTATGCTACTGCGGCTGCCACGTCATCTGATTTTCCAAGTCTTGCAAGAGGGATTTCACCAAGTATTTTGTTGGTTGCTTCCTCAGAAAGTCCATCTGTCATTTCAGTTTCTATATATCCAGGTGCGACACCATTGACTGTCACACCGCGAGAAGCCAGTTCCCGGGCAACAGATTTAGTCAACCCTACCAGGCCTGCCTTTGCGGATGCATAATTTACCTGTCCTGCATTGCCAGCAAAACCAATGACTGATGCTATATTAATGATGCGGCCCCATCTTGATTTCATCATTGATCTGGAAACAGCTTTTATACAGTTAAATGCACCTTTTAAATTGGTATCAATAACAGCGTCCCAGGCATCTTCTTTCATCATGGCGAGCAGACCATCACGGGTAATTCCAGCATTGTTAACTAGAATATCAATCTGGCCTTCCCGCTTTAGACAATCTTTAACTGCGCTCTGAACGGCTGAAAAATCAGCGACATCAAATTGAACCGCTTCAGCGGATCCGCCATCTGTTTTTATCTGTTCAACTGTTGCAAGAGCGGCATCTGGCCGGCTTACATAGTTTATCAATACTTTAGCACCAAGATTTGCCAAGTGCAGGCTGACAGCTTGACCTATGCCGCGTCCTCCACCTGTCACTAGCGCAGTTTTACCTTTCATGGTCATCTCTCTCTATAACCCTTACGCTGCTTGAAGGCGTTAATGATTTTTGGCACAACCTCAAACAGGTCCCCTACTATACCGTATGTCGCAACATCGAATATAGGGGCATGCGGATCCTTATTAATTGCAATTATGGTCTCGGCAGACTGCATGCCAACCAGGTGCTGAACAGCTCCGGATATGCCGCAACAGATATAAAGTTTAGGCGCCACGGTTTTTCCGGTTTGACCAACCTGATGAGGATAAGCAATCCAACCGGAGTCAACAGCCGCACGTGATGCTGCCACAGCACCGCCCACTGTATCGGCTAGCTCCCGGATCAAAGCAAATCCTTTCTCACTTTCCATCCCGCGACCGCCAGCGACAACAATTTCGGCCTCAGTAAGCTTAACAGTGTCTTCACCAAGAACAGTCTCAAGAACTTTTACGCGCTCGGACAAACGCATTGCCTCCGGATCAATAGTAACAATTTCCCCTTTTCGGCTGCTGTCTATCTCATTAGCAGTCATCACCAGAGGACGGACAGTTGCCATTTGTGGTCTTGTGTCGGGGCAAACAATGGTAGCCATAATGTTACCGCCAAAGGCCGGACGTGTCTGCAGAAGACTGCCATCTTCATCGTTTATTGCCAGTTCGGTACAATCTGCGGTAAGTCCGGCACCAACAGCAGTAGCAACTTTGGGTATGAAAGAGCGACCAATTGCTGTTGCTCCGGCAAGAACAATTTCCGGTTTGTACTGTTGAATCAGGTCTTCTAGCAGATTGGCATAGGACTCGTCGGTAAACATTTCCAGTGAGGCGGAATCTGCGACATAGACAGTATCAGCACCATAGGCAATCAGTTCTTTCGCTGCGCTGTCAAGGTTATGTCCAAAGATTACGGCCGACAAGCTGATATTTTTTTTATCGGCTATTTTTCTGCCGGCGCCAAGCAACTCAAAGGAAACAGGAGCAATACTGCCATTTCTGTACTCAGCATATACCCAGACCCCGGAATAATCAGCTAAATCTGCCTGGATGTTTCCTTCTGATTTCTCGATGGACAACGCTTCTGCTTCACAGTTATCAACGCAGGTGCCACACAGTGTACATCCTTCATTGGCTACAGCAATGCCATCAACAACTTCAATTGCAGCGAAGGCGCAATTATCGACACAAACTCCGCAACCTATGCATTTTTCCTTATCAATTATAAGCATTAACTTCTCTTAAAATAACGAATCAATTTTTTCCATTAACTGACTTACCTGCTCGTCAACGGTACCCTCAAGAATTGTCCTGTTACCCTTAGGTTCCGGTGCAAAAACACGCATAACCTGTGTCGGGGATCCATTTAATCCCAAACATGCCGAATCTGCCTTAATATCCACAGCATTTAAAACATTAATCGCTGCCTTTTTTGCCTTCATCTTCCCTTTCAAAGAGGGAATACGAGGAGTATTAATCTCCCTGACCACTGTCAAAAGCGCCGGCAACGGAATAGCTATTTCATCATAACCGTCGTCCATCATGCGTTGCAAAGTAAGGGTGTTTTCCTTAAGTTCATGGACCTTCTTAACATATGAAACATATGGAAAATCGAGACGATGAGCCAAACCTGGTCCGACCTGGGCAGTATCTCCATCAATGGCCTGCTTGCCGCATAAAACCAGATCACAGGCGCCAATTGTCTTGATAGCCAGGGCTAGGGTATACGTTGTCGCCCAGGTATCTGAACCAGCAAAAGCCCTGTCTGACACAAGGTACGCCTCATCAGCTCCGCAGGCAATAGCCTCTCTGAGCATCTCTTCTGCCTGCGGCGGACCCATACTGAGGACAGCAACCGTACCTCCGTACAACTCTTTAAGCCTGACGCCCTCTTCCAGGGCATGCCGATCATACGGGTTCATAATACTCTCAACCCCTTCACGACTTAACGTATTTGTTACCGGGTCCAAACGAACATTTTTTGCATCTGGAACCTGTTTAATACAAACAACAATATTCATGTAATGCCTTAAAACTTATCGATTGATTTAATGAATTCATACAGGCAGTTAGCATTGTATCAAGCATCTGTTAACCAACCTGACTAGTTCGGATCAGTTGTACTCTTTGTTTAAAGCTAATCCAACAACATTTCTTTGGATCTGATTTGTTCCCTCATAAATCTGGAGTATTTTAGCATCTCGCATCATCTTCTCTACCGGATAGTCCCGCATATACCCATAGCCAGCCAAAACCTGGACAGCATCTGTCGTAACCTTCATTGCCACATCAGTTGCAAATACTTTACACATTGATGAAGCCTTAGACATATTCTGGGGGTGTCCATCGATATGCTTTGCCGCCTGATAGACCAAAGCGCGTGCTGCTTCAGTCTGAATAGCCATATCAGCAAGTAAATGTTGTACGGCCTGGAAAGATATAATAGGTTTACCGAACTGAATACGTTCTTTGGCATACTTGACTGATTCATCCAGTGCGGCCTGAGCAAGGCCAACACCCAAAATTGCAATTCCAGGCCTGGATTTGTCCAGAGTCTTCATCACTGTAATAAAACCTGTTCCCTGGCGACCTATGAGCCTGTCTTTGGGGATCCGGCAATCTTTAAAAATAAGTTCCCGAGTCGAGGAAGCCCTGATACCGAGTTTTTTCTCTTTAGGTCCATATGAGAAGCCAGAGTCTGTGTCTTCAACAACAAACATGGACGCGCCTCGTGGTCCTTTACTGCGGTCTGTTATTGCAATAACAGTATAAATATTTGCCTCGCCGCCGTTGGTAATCCACTGCTTTGTCCCATTAAGCACCCACTCATCACCATCAAGTACGGCCGTCGACTGTATTCCTGACGCATCACTGCCGGCATTAGCCTCAGTAAGTGCAAAAGCTGCCAGTTTTTCACCGGTTGCCAGTGGGCTCAGGTACTTTTCTTTAAGTTCCTCACTACCTGACAATATAATGGGGTAGGCGCCAAGAGCATTAGCGGCAAAGCTTGTTGCAATGCCCACACATCCTCGCGCAAATTGTTCAAGTGCCAAGACAATATCAAAGGTCCCGCCACCATACCCTCCATACTGTTCATCAATGTAGAGGCCGGACAAATCAGCGTTAGCAATCTCTTTTATAATTTCATGGGGGAACTCTTCCTTCTCATCGAGTTCCGCACGACATGGTATGATCTTTTCATTGGTAATTTGTTGAGCCACCTCAACAATCATCTGCTGTTCTTCACTCAGAAAATAGTCCATTGTCTTCACCAGATTATATGTGTCGAAATCAGACGACGATACCTTTTACAAATTTACCATTTTACAATGGAAGCACCCCAGGTAAACCCTCCTCCAAAGGCACAAAAAAGTACTATGTCACCCCTGTGCAACATGCCTGCCTGATTGGCTTCATCAAGTGCTATAGGTATGCTGGCTGCAGATGTATTACCATATTTATGGATATTTACATAGACTTTTTCTGGAGGAAGTGAAAGCCTTTCCATGAGGCTGTTTAAGATGCGGACATTGGCCTGATGCGGGATAACAACAGAAATATCAGTAATTGCCATTTTCTGTTGTTTCAGTACTTCAACAACCGCGTTTTCCATGGAGAGAACAGCCCGCTTAAAAACATCCCTGCCCTCCATTTTAATATACGAGCCCTTGTTTCCGGCATTAATCAGGTCCGGGTTCATTCCTTTTGCAGAATCCATGCTGAGAAGTTGATACAGTGACCCATCGGCAAAGAGTTTACTGCCAAGCAACCCTTCATCATCAGAAGTTGTGCCTGTCACCACAGCAGCTCCTGCGCCATCACCCCACAATACGCAGGTCGTACGATCCTGCCAATTTGTTCTTGCCGATAAATTTTCTGCACCGACAATCAAAATTTTCATATCAGGATTACGGCGTACGTAGGCGTCAGCCAAATCAAGACAGTACAAAAAACCGCAACATGCGGCATTAACGTCATATGCGAAGGCATTGACGGCGCCAAGTTCTTTTTGCACAAGACAGGCGCAGGACGGCATACTCATTTCACTGGTCATTGTACCAACAAGAACTAGATCGATTTCCTGGGGAGTGAGCTGCGCCATGGCAAGAGCATTACGGCTGGCCTCTGCAGCAATTTTGGATGTTTCTTCGCCAGGACCGGCGATGCGACGGGATTTGATTCCGGTTCGTGTAGATATCCACTCATCGGAAGTATCAACTATCGACTCAAGATCGCGGTTTGTAACCTCACGCTTAGGCAGACATGAACCGGTTCCCAAGATAAATGAACTCTTCATTGAATATTTATTAAGCGATGTTTGATAGGTTTGCTGACAGAGTCTGATCTTTAGCAAGGAGATTACTAATGTGGTCATTCATATTGTTCCGAGCCAGTTCAGCAGCAACTTTTATGGCGTTCATAATTGCCCGAGAATTAGAGCGACCGTGACAGATAATGGCGGATCCGTTAAACCCTAACAATGGTGCACCACCATACTCTGCATAATCAGTGCGTTTTTTTAAATTTGCGTAGGCTTTTCTGGTAAGTAGATAGCCAACTTTTGACTTAAGATTTTTCCGAAACTCTTCTCTGAGCATTGCAACCATAGCATCAGCAAGACCTTCACTCAATTTCAGACAGACATTACCAACAAATCCATCACAAACAATAACATCGACATCTCCCTGAAATGTGTCCCGTCCTTCAACATTACCGATATAATTCATACCACTGGACAAAAGCAACTCATGGGTATTTTTAACCAGGGCATTTCCTTTTCCACCTTCTTCACCAATGCTTAAAAGCCCTACCCTTGGTTTTTCGATGTCAAACAGAAGTTTAGAAAACGCCGAAGCCATAATGGCAAACTGATATAAATGGTTTGCCCTGCAATCGACATTAGCGCCGACATCCATGATAACAAGTGGTTTTTTTAAAGTTGGGAAGATACCGGCGATGCCTGGCCTAGAAATCCCTTTGATCCGGCCGATGGTTTTAAGAGCAGCAGCTAACGTTGCACCAGAGTTTCCAGCACTAACCACAGCATCAACATGCTTTTCATTCAACTGCTTAAAGGCAACGAGTATGGATGAATCCTTCTTTTTGCGGATTGCATCCATCGGGGACTCACCCATCTCAACAACTTGACTGGTGTGTATCGTTGATATTCTGTCGCGGACATCCCCCGTGAATGTATGTTCTTCTACGGCGTCACAGTTTTTTAATGCCGCAAGTTGAACCTTCAAGGCTTTTTCAATCTGCGCCTGGTCTCCAATCAAAGTTACATAATAACCCAATCGACACACAGCCTGAATGGCCCCTGAAACTATTTCTTCAGTACCACGGTCACCACCCATTGCATCTAAAGCTATATGCACATCTATCCCCTCAAAATTTAATAATTTGAATTAATATGATGGAGGCATGACAATGAAATCCAGGTGAGTCTGTGTCATTAGAAACTTTCTACTCTATCTCGTCATCAAATGTTACAACTGAGCGCCCCTTATAGGTACCACAACCGGCGCATAATCGATGGGGCTGTTTCGGTTCGCCGCATTCAGGACATTTTGAAACATTAGGTGCAGTCAGAGCATCATGTGAACGTCGTAAGCGTGTCCTGGAATGAGATTGTCTTCTTTTTGGTAAAGCCATCTGATTTCCTCAAAAATAAAATTTAGATTTTAAACAAGTAATATCAAATAAAAAACGATATTAAAAAAATATACACCTCAACCAGGATGCCATTTTTGATTTACCTGATTAAGTTAATAGATGTTTCGTAAAAAAATAGTAACCACTAGTTATCTTTCAACTTACTGAGTATGGAAAATGGGTTGTCAACATCTTTGCCCGAACAGGAGCACAGCCCTTCATTCATATCATTGCCACAATGACTGCACAAGCCTTTACAATTTTTTTTACAAATGAACTTTGCCGGCAGCATTAGGTAAAATTGTTGGCGAAGCGTTGCTGATATATCAATTACTGGCTCTTCAAGCTCAATAATGTCAATTTCACCTTTAATGGAAATATGTTCATCTTCATATTCATTTTCAGAGGTATCTCTCACGTCTACCAGATCGAAGAAAATTGTAAACTCTGATTTAAGCTCTGCTCTATATTCTGAAAGGCAGCGATCGCAATTAAGTTTAACCGGACAATCGAGAACACCGTTCATGATCACCCGCTTTTGTACCAATTGGAAATTGACCTTGGCTAAAGAGGGGCCCATGCGGATAAATTCACTTTCAGGAAACCATGAGGAATCGCTTATATCAAGTGCCATCCCCTCTGCTGGAATCTCTTCAAATAAAATCTTCACACTAGAACCAATTCAGTATAAATGTTATTTGGAACGCCCTTCAAGAGAGAGAATATTTTCCAATCAGAAGAACAGATGAATATACGAAATTATGCAATAATGTCAAGTAAATTACGCATATTTCACAGTGCAGTCAGAACTGAAGCTATAGGAGAGAAAACAACGGAGATAATAACCATTCGACGAGGACAGTAAACCGTAGTTAGTGTCGTCTGTGAACAAATAACTATATTAAATCAAGAACAGATATGCCGAGTCCTCAATCAACAGCACAGTATAGTACAATGCTGTTTAAGAGGCTACGTTTGTTGAATTTATTTTTTCTTCCAGGCGCAGGATTAAACCTTCAAAATGTTCCTCTGAAATTATGTTGGAGAATTGACGTCGATATTGCTTTATGACACTGGCTCCTTCAATAACAACATCAAACACAAGCCAGTTATCACCATCTTTTTTCAATTTATAAATTATCGACACCTCATTGTTTTCTTTAATAAATTGGCTGAAGACAATGGCCAAATTATTTTTTATATCCTGTTTTGTAAATAAAACTTTTTCCTGTGAGTAGGATTCAATTCTGCGTATATATGTTTTTTTTAAGAGATCTGAAAAAAGACTGACAAATTGTGCCCTTTCTGCCTCGGTTCGTCCATCCCAGTTGTCACCAAGCGCTAAACGTGCCATAAGCTGAAAGTTAAACCGCTGATCAACCAATCGAACAATTGCCTCTCTCCGCTTGGTGTAATTTTCATCTCCCTGCAAGGTTTGATCGGTAACAACCTGTATTATATGTTCCACCGTCATCTTGATGGAATCCATTGGTAGATTTGCCTCAGCTGATGCAGCCGCGACCACAAACGCAATAAAAACAAAAGGGATAACGCCTGATGCAACAATTTTCTTATGTATGTATAACAACTTCATCCAACCACCTGAAAATTTATCGAGCCAGCACTAACGTTTCTCTGAAGCCGGCGTCAACAAGTTCTTGTTCAGCAACCTTTGCCAGGGAGAATTGGTCTCCACCCATTACTTGAACTCCGTAAAAGCTGTAATCATCTCGCATATATTCAACAATTTCAGCCTTTTTATCAAGTAACAGTAACTTTTGCGCTTGTTTATTTAAATTTTCCTTTTCGGTATATACCCCAACCTGAATAAAATATTTTTTTGGTCCCTTTTCAGTCAAAGTAGAAGATTCTACTTGAGAAAGTTTATTGGAAGGATTAGCAGCATCATTTGCATCACTGATTGCATTGATTTCTGGAATACACATACTTGTCTCTTCTGAAAATGCTGAGGAATCTGTAAGTTTGTCAAGAATCTTACTGCGACGGATATCAGTATAGAAATCACGCATTGCTATATAAGGATCAAACGAAGATTCAACGATTTGTTCATATTCACCCAGGACAAGCGAGGTGGCATTGACCCGTTTACCTGCCTGGATAGCCAGACCTGATTCGGTGTTTTCAAAAAAAGCATAACTGAGGGGATTCAGGAGTGAGTCGCCAACAAGGCCGACTGTATCACGAATATTAGAAGGACCGAAAATAGGCCAGCAGATATATATTCCCTCTCCCACTCCATATTTACCGAGCGTTTGGCCGAAATCCTCTTCCATTGAATGAATATTAAAAGACTCCTTGGCCGGATCACCTAAGCCACCAACTCCTGCAAATGTATTGATAACAAAACGTAACAGTTCTGTCCCAGACTCTGAGACTTTCCCCTGCAAAAGGCTATTAACAATACGGATCGGCGAAAGAATGTTTTTAAAGGCATTACCTATACATCCACGGAGATCTCTGGGCACCACTGTAGCATATGATTCTGCAACAGGACTTAAAACGTAGTTGTAGAGCTTATCATTAAATTGGAAGAAAACTCTATTAACTGGCTCTAATGGATCGTAAATTACATCCGACTGACCGTTTGTGTCAAATTCATTAAGCAAATCAGCGTCATTCTGCATGGCCATCAGTGAGAAAGGGAATAAAAGTAACAAGGCTAAAATAACAGTACAGATTTTACTCAAAGGTTTCAGGCTCCAATTATTTATTGGTAAATTGCTCAATATGATTGTCGACAATTTCCAAATATTTTACAAGAAATAAAATGTATCCAAATTAATTTTGATGGTCTCGCCACAACCCGCTCGACATCCCAGTACCACTCTGTAACAAGTCGGTCTTAAAAGGTGGCGCTGCGTCTGTTGAGACTTTTCGTTTCCTGACAAAGCAGGTTAACTGCGAGAGCATCAGTTTCCAAAAGTTAAAGTCTAATTGTAATAATAAATTAAATGTGTACAATTTAGCAAAATATATTTAACAATAAACAATACATTATCAGACCCACTTAAGAAAAACCTTTCACGTGCTTTTACAAAAAAACAGTTCCAATTGAGGACATATCTGCCAGGAATAAACAGAACCGGAATTGCAGTGGATTTACCCATTTTTTCAGGATATTAAACAATCTCGCTACCGACAGGGAACTTACTTCACCAACAGCCCAACTTTCTAAAAATTTAATCGAATGTTCTCTACACTCTTAAAAAAAACCATCATAAAACACCCGGCTATCTCTCTTTTTTTTATTTTTTTAGCAGTTGTTTTTTTTACCTTCCATGCAGACAACTTCAAACTTGATGCCTCAGCTGACTCTCTTGTTTTAGAAAACGATGAGGCGCTTCGTTATTTCCGCAAAACATACAGCCAGTACAGTGCCAATGATTATCTTGTGCTGACCTACACTCCAAAGGCCGATCTTTTCACACCACCGGTCATTGACGACTTAAAAAACCTGACAGATCAGATTCATAACTTAAAATATGTGGATTCCGTCGTCAGCATTTTAAATGTGCCTCTGCTGTTCAGTCCCAAAATCACTATCAGCGAATTGTCTAAAGATACCAGGACCCTTACCACTCCCGGGGTTGATTATAAATTGGCTAAACAGGAGTTTCAAACAAACCCCATTTACAGTAAACAGCTCATCAGTCCTGACGGCCAGACAACCGCAATCCTTGTAAACCTGCCTATCGATCATAAATTACGCTCCCTACTGGCTGAACGAACAGATCTGCGTGATAAAAAATTCCACAAACAACTCTCCGCAGAAGACAAAGAAGAACTTGAATACGTTTCAGCAGAATACAGAAAGTACGCAACTAATCTGACAAGTAAGCAGAATAAACTTGTTGATGAAATTCGCTCGGTTATGCAGTCCCATCGCAGCACAGCAACGTTATTTCTGGGGGGCGTCCCCATGATCATTGATGATATGATTTCCTTTATTCGCCACGATATTATTGTATTCAGCATCGGTGTTCTCATCTTTCTCATTTTAACTCTGGCAATAATATTTCGCCAAAAAAGATGGGTGTTGTTGCCAATGATCTGCTGTTTTGCCGCAGCATCCACTATGGTCGGTCTACTTGGAATGTTGGATTGGCGTGTAACCGTTATTTCCTCAAATTTCATTTCGTTAATGCTGATCTTCACAATGTCGCTGACCATCCATCTCATCGTACGATACCGGGAACTCTGCACGCTCCACCCTGATGCCAATCAGGATTTTCTGGTATTTGAAACTGTTCGTTTAACCTTCTGGCCATGTCTCTATACGGTGTTAACAACCGTTGTTGCCTTTATTTCATTGCTGGTCAGTTCAATCCGTCCGGTCATGGATTTCGGATTAATGATGACGATCGGGCTGCTTGCTTCTTTTGTCCTGACATTTCTCATTTTTCCAGCCACAGCGATGCTGATTAAACGTGAACATATCGCCATTTCAGAAACCAACAAAACCCCATTCACCTCGATATTTGCTGCTTTTACAGATAAAAACGGGCATTTGGTTCTTGGAGTGTCAATCTTTTTGGTCCTTATTAGTGCTTATGGCATCAGCCAGTTAAAAGTTGAAAATAGATTTATTGATTATTTTAAAAAATCTACTGAAATTTATCAGGGGATGAAATTAATCGATCAAAAACTTGGCGGTACGACACCACTTGATATCATAATTGATCTCCCTCCTGCCAATGACCACAAATCTGCAGATAAACCCTCTAAAGCAAAAAACGTCTCTGAAGATGACCTGTTGCTTGATGTTGATGATCTTCTGTCCGATAATTTTGGCACTGAGCAGGACCTGCTCGGAACTGATCCGGATTTCTCGGCAGACAAGTACTGGTTCACCTCCTACAAAATGGAAAAAATGGGAAAAATCCATTCCTTCCTTGACCAGCTGCCTGAAACTGGCAAGGTATCTTCAATCGCCGTTATGAGTCAAGTCGCCACTATGCTCAATGACAACATAAAACTCGATGACTACGAACTCTCGTTACTGTATGACAAAACGCCGTCAAATATCAGAGATATGCTTATTAATCCTTACGTTTCAATTGCCAACAATCAGGTTCGTTTTACGACGAGAGTCATGGAATCAGATGTTAATTTATCTCGCCAGAAGCTTCTTGATAAGATTAAAGACTTTCTGGTCAACGACATGAAATACCCGCCGGAATCGGTGCATTTCACAAATATGGTTGTCCTTTATAACAACATGCTGCAAAGTCTGTTTAAATCACAAATATTGACCATTGGTGTCGTTTTTGTCGGCATTATGCTGATGTTCATGTTTCTCTTCCGGTCTTTTTTAATCGCACTTATTGCCATCATTCCCAACTTGTTGCCAGGTGCCATAGTTCTCGGTGGGATGGGACTTGCTGGTATCCCTCTTGACATGATGACTATTACGATCGCTGCCATTTCAATCGGGATTGCAGTCGATGATACGATTCACTATATTCATCGATTCATTCGAGAGTTCAAGAAGGACAGAAACTACCGGGCTACCATGTATCGTTGCCATACCAGTATCGGCAAGGCCATGTATTATACCTCAATTACCATAATCATAGGCTTTTCAATCCTGGTCCTCTCGGAGTTTATCCCCACTATTTATTTCGGGCTATTCACTGGATTTGCCATGCTTGCAGCCCTGTTGGCTGCATTGACCCTACTTCCTCAACTGATTATTCTTCTAAAGCCACTAGGCCCTGAATCCTCCCCTGGGTCCTCCACGGATGCTTGAAGCAATAACCCGTTCAAAACTTGTCACTGCCAGGCGAATTGTTCAGTTTCTGTTTATGGTTTACAGTCTCTATGTCGGCTGGCTTTTTTTCCGATTTCACCAATGGGCCATCGGCCAGTCAGTGTTCTATGCACCACGCCCGCCTTCAGTAGAGGCCTTCCTGCCGATCAGCGCTTTGGTAGCATTAAAACGGCTTATACTCACGGGTCTGTATGACTCGATACATCCAGCCGGCCTCACTATTTTTCTGGCAATATTGGCAATATCAGTTCTTTTTAGAAAAGGTTTCTGTGGTTGGATCTGCCCGGTTGGGTTTGCTTCAAATCTTTTGGAAAAGATCGGTTTCAAGCTCAAGACACAGTTTGTCCTGCCCGAATTATTAGACTACCTGCTACACTCCTTCAAATATTTGTTGCTGTTCTTTTTTGCCTATCTGATAGTTTTGAAAATGGATCTATCTGCTATCGAGGCTTTTCTTCGTTCGCCATACAACATAACAGTTGATGCCAGAATGCTTTATTTCTTCCTTTCCCCGGGCAGCCTGGCAACAGCTATTCTGACCTTTCTGTTTCTGGTCTCGTTTATTATAAAAAACTTCTGGTGCCGATATATATGTCCTTACGGCGCATTGCTGGGTATTTTTTCTTATTTCAGTCCCGTTGCCATACAACGTGATCCAGACAAATGTATCGACTGTCATCAATGCGACAGAATGTGCCCGGTTATGCTGCCGGTTTCAATGAAAAAGGGATTAGTTCGCAGCCCTGAGTGTATCGGCTGTCTCGATTGTGTAAGCGTCTGTCCTCAGGACGACTGCCTGAATGTCAGGTTTGGGGCCTTAAAAAAGCTGCCAGTTTTCATGCTCCCTTTGTTGATCGTATCAACCTTCCTGCTGTTCTGGATAGTAGCTGATAAAACAGGGCATTGGCATAATTCGCTGCCGATTGAAGTTGTACATAAGTACTACACTCTGGGCATTGGCCACCAATAGCAGTGCTCAAAGGTAATATTCATGCTATTTGCCAGCCTTGGCGGCAAATAGTCCATCCGCCGCATCCTTGACAAGACCTGTAAGCAATAATCGTTTTTGCCGACTTCGATGGCCGCTTTTCAGACAAATGGCTGATTTTGGTAATTCAAAGAATTTCGCCAACATGGCAATAACACGGGCGTTGGCCTTACCATCCACAGGTGGGGCAGTAATCGCAATTTTTACTCTACCGTTAAAAATCCCGACAACCTTATTTTTTGAGGCCTTAGGCTGGACTGTAACGTTGATCAATAACCCGTCAGTACTACTTTCAATACAGCCAGCGGCGCTTAAAGACTTGGACTCTGTCAATTAACTCTCTGTTTGTTGTCCTTTTACATCATGGTTTTAGTTCATCAAGATTATCGTCATCAAGAGGATCATCAAGGGTAAACATTATGTCATCATTCAAATTTGGAATCGGCGTCTCTATATCGTCGTCTTCGAATTCTGTTGACAGTGCCTCTTCTCCTGTTTCCTCTGACTCTCCTGTCTCAGTAAGCAATTCGTCATCACTTGTATCTTCATTATCAGAAAATTCCTGTGCTGCCGGATGCTCAGCAGGAAGTTCTATCTTTTCATATAAATCGGAAAGATCTTCATCGGCGTCAGAAAGCGTTAAAGAAGGCGCCGCGGAACCCTCATCTTGCTGGTCATCAACAGTTGTACTTTCATAATCCAGCGTATCAGCAGGATTATCAATCATATTGCGATAATTATCGATAACAGCGACAAGGTCATTTTGCAGCTCACTTTGCATACCTCGAAGCTGATCTACTTTAGATTCAAGTTCAGTAATCTCCTGAATAGCTGTGTCTTTATGTGCTCTGACCTCTTCACGGGCCCGCTCAAGAAGTTGGTCTGCCTCTTCACGGCTCTTTTTCAACATGCCATCAGCAATGCTCTGAGCAGAAATCATAGCATCTTTGAACGAATGCTCTTCTTTTTTTAGTTGTTCCAATTCCCGTTCAAGGGTCTCAGCCTTAAATTGCAGCGCTTTGTTTTCTTCGACGAGCATCAAAAACTGTTCAGCAACCTGCTCAAGAAAACCATCTACCTCCTCAACGTCAAAACCGCGGAAACGTACATGAAACTGTTTAGCCTGAATGTCTTGTGGGGTTAAACTCATAATTAGGCTCCAGATAGCTGGTTAATAGGATTATTAAAATGCAATGGTGTTCTTATGCCTAACCCAGAGAAAATGCTATTTGCTGCAGGGTCGGCACCAGAAACCGTTGTAAAAATATTATTGCCATAATCAGGATCATTGGTGAAAAATCAATACCGCCGCCATAGAGGGGAATCACTCGTCTAATTCTGCTTAATAACGGCTCAGTGACCTCATACAAAAAACGAACAATCGGGTTGTAAGGATCAGCATTGACCCAGGAAATTATTGCCCTGCCGATTATTATCCACATATACGCATTAAGAATAAAGCTGATAAGGGTAGCAAGGGCATTTATAAAATTACTCAATACAAACATTTTTATATCCTGATGGTAAATATTATACGTTTACGTTGTTTGACTCAAGGTATACTCAAATTATAGGGTAACTAATCGAACACAAAAAATGAAATGTTTTATGTTCATTCATGAATCTAAAATCATTTTCGACATCTCCAATAACGAATGTCCCGCCACACAGTCCGGGGCGTCGAGCATGAATGGCCGCTGGTTGCGTATGGCCTGAGCGACATGATGGTCGTTTGGAATAATACCCAGCAATTCGGGCTCAATCTTTAGAAAATTTTTAAAAACAAGCACCATGTTATTATAGACTTTAGCCCCTTCTTTGTTGCTTTTTACATTATTGATAACAAGCTTAAAATTTTTCTTATCATATTTAGTAGCCAGAATCTTGCCAAGGGCATAGGCATCAGTCATTGAAGTCGGATCAGCGGACAAGATAATTATATTGGAATGGGCCCACTGGTTAAACCACAGAACCGATTCCCCAACCCCGGCTGCACAATCGACAAGTACATAATCAAAATCATCTATAATCTGCTCAAGAACACTCGTCAAATAGGCCTGGTCCTCATAGGCTAAATTAGCCATTTCCGGCACGCCTGAGCTGGCCGGCAAAAGAAAAAAGCCATGACATTCAACCAGGATATCCGTCAGAGGTACCCCATGTTCAACAGAATCCTGTACTGTATGCCTAATATTCAGCCCTAAAAGAATATCAATATTTGCCAGCCCAAGATCAGCATCGACAATCAGTACTCTTTTCTGCTGATTTGCCAGTGATACAGCCAAATTAACAGCAATAGATGACTTGCCGACTCCACCCTTGCCGCTGCTCAAACATATTACCTCCGTCAAACGATCATTTTTACGAGAAAGTGTGTTCATTAACTCATTGTCTGTCGCGATATCATAAAAAGTTGAGCTCTTTCTTCCACGGTGACCTGACTGTTAAATGATGTATCGGTATAAAAAAAGACCTTTCCTTCCTGCTGCATAGATTTTTCCAGTAAATCTGTTACCTGAGTCAATAATTCATCTTCTGTAATCGCAGTTGTTGTTTTCACACCAACTGCAGCGCAGAGGGTAACTGGTCTCGACAAGCAGTTAGGCTCAATAATATGTTTTTTTATCTCATCAATAAGCAAGCGGGCTTTAACAAGCCCGGAGGATGGCGTAATCAGACAAAAACCTGTAGTCATCAGTTGCTTTTTACATCCCGGGAAATTGCTATTTTCTACCCTCCCCTGATCTATCGAATAGCAGAACAATTGGTTCTGGAGTCCTTTTTCTCTTCCAATAACTCCAGCCAGTTCATCATTGATAATATCGCGGTTCGTTTCTGCGTTTTTATCAAATACAGGTGACATCAAAATCACCGAACAGGGCATTTGGGCGCTACGTGATTCATCTAACTGCTGACGTAGGCTCTTCCTTACCTGATCAAACTCAACCAGACTCAATTGAGCGCTATTTGCTGTGAATTTTGATGTTTGTGCAGGACTATCTGGTCCAACTCTCATCTGCTCAGCAACTTCAAGCTGAGTGAACTTGATCGTTGTCAATACCTTAAGTTCGTGTACCAGGGAAAGGACCGAACTCAGGCTGTCATAAATAAATTTACCAACAATATCCCCTTGCTCATAAATAGTAAGAGAGTGTTTCAGGTTACTATCGTTTGATGGGGATGATGCCTTGGGGGCCAAATGAACCCGATCAATTTTTTCAGGTATCATAAAAATATTCAAGTGTGATTTAACTCATTCTCATCATTGTATTTTGTAACTACTCTCCCTCGTGGCCACCTTAAGTCCAGTAATCACCGGACCTGTAACTGCGAGCAGTTACTGTATTTTTACGAAACTTTCGTGCCTGGTGCGACTGGTGCTGATACAGTAGACAAGAAAAGCTTGCCGCTATCCTTTGCAGCCAGTACCATCCCATGTGACTCGACGCCCATCAACTTTGCAGGTTTAAGGTTGGCGACAATGATAACCTGCTTGCCAACAACATCTTCCGGGGCATAATGCTCTGCAATTCCGGCAACAATAGTCCTTTCTTCAGGAGCCATTACCGTCAATTTCAGCAATCTCTCCGATTTTGCAATTCGCTCGGCAGCACTGATCGTAGCCACACGCAAATCAAACTGTTTGAATTGCTCAAAACTCATCAAGCTGTCAGTTTTATCTGTGTCGGATATCTTCTTTTTTGATTTGGATTTTGATGCTTGCTGAACAGCTCCCCCATCTGTATCTTTTTTCATTTCCAATCTGGGGAACAACGCCTCTTGCAGGGAAACCTCACTGCCAACCTGCAACCCCGTGGACCAAACCGGGCCACCTGTCAAATGCGGGTTTGATTCGACGTTCAGAGCATGTGCCATTTTAGCCGCCGTTTGCGGCATGATAGCATGCAAAGGCAAGCTAATAATCCGCAGAACTTCAAGCAAATTGTAAATCACCTCTTCCAGCCGGCCCCTTTTAGCGGGATCTTTAGCAAGTGCCCATGGTTCATTTTCAACAATATATTTGTTGGCCAGGCCGATGAGTTCCCAGACAGACTGAATTGCGCGATGAAACAGAAAAGCTTCCATAGAGTCAATAAAGTCATCCAGCATCGACTCCGCTGCCTCAATTAATTTCTGGTCAAGATCTTCAACCTTCTGCGGCTTTGGGGGTATCTTGCCACCAGTAAACTTTTTAACCATCGCCATTGTACGACTGACCAGGTTGCCCAAATCATTGGCAAGGTCGGAATTCTGCCGTGCAACAATGGCATCAGTAGAAAATGATGCATCGACGCCGAAAGACATTTCACGAAGTAAAAAATATCGTACTGTATCAACGCCAAAATCATCTACCAGCTGCTGTGGCCGAATGACATTTCCTATGCTTTTAGACATTTTGGTTTCATTGACATTCCAATAGCCATGGACATGCAGTTTTTTATAGGGCAAAACATCCATTGCTTTCAACATCGTCGGCCAAAAAATGGCATGGGGTTTCAGGATGTCTTTAGCGACAATATGCTCTGCATCAGGCCAGAAAGTTGTAAAATCTGGCCCATGATCGCCTGACGGTGAATACCCAAGGCCGGAAAGGTAGTTAATCAGGGCATCAAACCACACATAGGTAACAAAAGTTTCATCAAAGGGTAGAGGAATCCCCCAGGTTAACCGTGAAACAGGTCTGGAAATACATAAATCCGCCAACGGCTCACTTAAAAATGACAATACCTCGTTTTTGTATCCTACAGGGGAAATAAAATCAGGATGACTTTTAATATGATCAATAAGCCACTGCTGATACTTGCTCATCTTGAAGAAATAATTTTTTTCCTTTATTTCTTCAGGGGCTTTTAGGTGATCGGGGCATAATCCGTCGACAAGCTCTTTGTCTGTAAGAAAACGCTCACACCCTTGGCAGTAGAGTCCGGTATAATCACTGAAAAATATATCACCCTTGTCATATAATTTCTGTAGTACTCCACGCACTACGGCTTTATGATTTTCATCTGTTGTGCGAATAAAATTATCATATTCAATTGACAGCCCCGGCCAGGTATCGCGAAACATCCCGCTGATTCTATCAGCATACTCTTTGGGCGTGTACCCTGATTTTTGGGCCGCCTCATCAATTTTGTCCCCGTGTTCATCTGTCCCGGTCTGAAACCTCACGTTTTTGCCACAGAGTTTTGAAAAGCGACTATAGGTATCAGCAATAATCGTCGTATAAGCATGACCTAAATGCGGTTCGGCATTAACGTAAAAAATGGGTGTTGTAATATACGTATTCATTATTTTTTCCCCTTCCTGGGGTATTTTCTTTTTTTGTTTTTAGATGGATGCTGCGGTTTTCCGTGTTGCTGTTTGTCGACTTCCTTCTGCTTGCGCGGTTCCTGTTTCGGGCTGGAGCCTTGTTGTTTGCGCGGCAGATCAACAACTTTATATTTTTGCCATTCATCTCGGAGCAATTCTTTGGTTATAGCGGGATCATTCGTTGAACAGACACTCAAAGTATTTTTTAATATATTGACTTTATTGACCTTATATTTTTCTTCCTCAAATTCGATGATTGCCCCAACTTTTGGCATCTCTTTTTTCAAACTTTTATATGTTTCAAACTCGTGGGTAAGACAGCATAGCAGACGGTTGCATGCCCCTGATATTTTTGACGGGTTTAACGGCAAATTCTGCTCTTTGGCCATTTTTATAGATACTGGCACGAATTTAGTCATAAAGGATGTGCAACACAGTTCGCGACCACAGCACCCCAAACCGCCAAGCATCTGAGTCTCATGACGAACTCCGATCTGGCGCATTTCAACTCGTGTTCGAAATTCCTGAACAAGTTCTTTGACCAGGACACGGAAATCGACCCGGTTCTCAGCAGTGAAATAAAAAACAATTTTGCTGCCGTTGAAAAACCGCTCAACCTTAATCAATTTCATGCTCAACTCTAATTTTTTAATAGAGTCATTACAAAAGTTGAAAGCCTCATGTTCTCTTTGGACAAGATTTTCAAATTTTGCTATTTCATCACGAGAGGCGCGTCTGATAATAGTGAAAAAGGCAGGTGTCTTCTTGAGTCCTTCAAGGGGCAGCAAAGCTCCCTGGCCGCATATCGCGGCAGGTTCCTGGCCATGGTCGGTCTGAACCATGACAAGCTCTTTATCTACCAAATTATGTATTTTAGCTGATGCAGAATGTGTACGGCCCAGCTCACGAAACTTCACCTGATAAAACGTATTCCCCGGATTCATTTTCTGTTGATTGTTCGACTGAGGAGGCTGTTCTGGACTATTAGACTTTTCCGACATAAATTATACCTGAGCCACGCAGGGCTGAATTTTAAAATTGAGAAGTTACTGCAAACTATTGAATTAAATTCCAAAAGAGAATCTCGCAGACAAAGCTCTTATTGCAATTGGCCTTAATTTGCTTCTGGGCCTGATTAATAAGCGCTACCTTATCAGAAAGTTCTGACAAATTCCAGCGCTGCTTTGCGCTAAAGGTATTTTGCTGCAAGTCTGGCCAAATAAATAAACCGTTCAGGGACAGAACATGGGCCTTAAGGCAATCAACATACCACAATTTCAATAGCTCAAGAAAGGATCCAAGTTCATCTTTCAGCTTTGCCATTTTTTCTGCGGTTCGGAATATAATTTCTACTGCCTCACTCTCAGCAGGCTTTAGCAAGCTGATATTACGTACAAGTTCTTCAACGAGTTCCAGATGATGACTGCTACACAATTGCTCAGCCAGACCAAGACTCCCGCCGGAAGCAGCAGCAGCTTTCTGTGCAAGAGTTTTATCAACTCCCTGGCTCACGAGATATTCTTTTACATTATTCTGACTCAAATGGTGAAAAGGAACCACCTGACATCTTGAAACAATCGTTGGTAGTAGGTCTGAACCCTCATCAGTGGTCAAAATAAAAACAGTTGAAGGCGGCGGCTCCTCCAGAGTTTTCAGCAAACTGTTTACCACCTCCCTCCTTTGCAGGGTAACATGTATATCAGGAATAAAAACAAGACGATAGCCCGATTCAAATGGTGGATACGATAATGTTTTTTTCAGTTTGCGAATCTGATCTATTTTTATTGAGGCTCCTTCTGCTTCTATTGTAATAAAATCTGGATGGCCGCCAGCTGCCATTTTTTTACATGAAGCACAATGTGAGCAACTGCTGCCGTCATCCTGGATTTCTTTGCAATTCAGGCGTGTTGCAAAGGCATAAGCCGCTTTTTTTTTACCAACCCCGGTCGGCCCCAGAAACAAATAGGCGTGACTGACCGTTCCTTTTTTTAGCGCCCGGGATAAAATCTCATTGGCCTGAATTTGGCCCCAAAAAGAATCAGACATGAAACAACTACTCCTCCCACAGAGGAATCTGTCGTGAAGTCTCACTTTCTGAAGCATCAGCTGAACTCTGGGTCTTTCTAACACTCTGTTGCGAAGTGCCGTCCGGGCTTGATGAATCAGCACCGGTGTCAGAATCTGTAAATTCATCAGACGGGCCATGCACATACAAGAATCGTTCAAGAGTCCGTTGGTAGTCTGTCCATTGATAATCATCACCTTCCTGACGGCTGCTTAGTCTGTCAAGAAAATTCATTTTTGCATCGAGATCATCAATAAGGTGCAACACAAAAGCTTCACGAATCATCGGCAACACAGCAGAACCGAACTCATAGCGACCATGATGACTTAAGACAAGATGCTTGATCATCATCGCGGTCTGCTCGGGAAATCCTTGTATCTGATTAATTTTATCATGCAGTAATTCTATGGTAATAACCATATGACCAACCAGTCTTCCATAATCCGAGTAATTAACAGGCGGCCTCTCAAAAGAAAACTCCTTAATTTTACCATAATCATGCAGAAAAACTCCTGCAAACAGGAGCGATCTATTGATTGCCGGATAGTGAGAGGCAACACTCTCGGCAAGACGCAACAATCCGAGTGTATGTTCAAGCAAACCGCCAATATAGGCGTGATGCATGGATTTGGCAGCAGGAGCCATTTTAAATAATTGCCATAAGGCAGGATCATCTACAAATGCCTGCAGCAATTGTTTAATATAGACATCCTCAAGAGAGTCAATCTTTGCCAGCAACTCATTTTCCATCGCCTTCACATCATATGGTGATGCCGGCATGAAATCGGCCAGGGAATATGATGATGGATCTAATACTGTGGCTGAACTGATATTCAACTGAAGGACAGATCTGTACGATTCGCACTGGCCGGAAAGACGCACAACATTGCCGGGTTGGCAGACTTCAGCATAACGCTGCGCATTATTCCAAACTCTGCCGACAATTTCTCCAGAATTGTCCATAAGGTTGAGGGTAAGAAACGCATTGCCTGATTTTGTCTCAGCCAGACGCATGTCTTTGACCAAAAACAAACTATCTATTTGTTGATTCTCTGTAATATCTTTAATATAAATTGTTTTAGGGTTACTCATTTCTCTCAAGTCGCGTAAAGTAAAAGGATGCTTCAAGTCAAACTGGGTTATACTCGAAAACAACCCAATTTAAAATGGACTTCAGATAAAAACACCTAAATAAAACTCAGAACATTTTCAGCTGAAATCTGTCCAGGGCTCATAAAAAGCTAAATTATTCAGGGTAAAAACAGGAACCAGACAATGGCCGCTAAAGTTTCTCATACGACCTTTCAAAGCATTCAGGATGCCTCGTATCTTCTAGATCTTTTGGTAAAAAAACGCCTATTGACCCCGGATCAGAAAAAAAAGATCACCATCCATAAAAACCAGCAGCGTCAACTGCTTTTACGGCAGCACGCCAGCCGTAAAAGCGGATCAGGGTTACCTCAACAGTCCCCGGACCTGATCGATATTATTTTATCTTTGAATTTTGAAATCGGTGGCAATCCCGGTACTGAACTTACCGAGTCTATGATCGTGCAGGAAGTTGCCAAAGATCAGAGACTTCCCTTTAAAAAACTCGATCCCCTTGAACTTGACCTGAAAACTGTCACCAAAACCGTTCCTCAGTCTTTTGCCTTAAAGCATATGCTACTCCCTTTTGAGATCAAAAACGGCATTTTGGCAGTGGCCTTGTCAGACCCCGGCAACATATACATTTTAGCTGAAATTGAACGTGCCAACAAAATTATTGCACGACCGTATATCTGTACCAAAACTGACATCCAAAAAATTCTTTCCGAGTTCTTTGGCTTCCAGTCATCAATCTCTGCTGCAGAAACTAATCTTAGCGGCCCCGGCGGGGTCGATCTCGGCAACCTAGAACAATATGTCAATATCTCTTCCGCAACGGAAATAGCCTCATCCGATCAGCATATCAAAGGCGCAGTCGACCACCTTTTTGCCTATTCATTTGACCAGAAGGCCAGTGATATCCATATTGAACCAAAGCGCGACAAGTGTCATATCCGCATACGGATCGACGGTGTCTTGCATACAATTTACAAACTGCCAAAAGTTGTTCATCCGGCAATCATTTCAAGGATCAAGTCTCTTTCTCGACTCGACATAGCAGAAAAACGCCGGCCCCAGGACGGGCGTATTAAAGTTAACCATAAAGGTGATGAAGCAGAAATTCGTGTCTCTACCGTACCGGTCGCTTTTGGCGAAAAGGCGGTTATGCGTATTCTTGACCCGAATATCCTTTTCCAGGACCTTACAGATGTTGGCTTTTCCAAAAAGGATTTTTCTGTCTATAACGGTTTCATTCACTCTCCCCACGGGATTGTCCTGGTAACCGGCCCTACAGGCAGCGGTAAATCGACCACTCTTTATTCAACCCTTAAAAATATTGCAACTCCGGATAAGAATATTGTCACCGTGGAAGACCCTGTGGAAATGGTCAATGAGGAATTTAATCAGATATCAGTTCAACAATCTGCCGATGTTACCTTTTCGACAATCCTGCGAAATATCTTGCGCCAGGACCCAGATATCATTATGATCGGCGAGATTCGAGATCATGACACTGCCCGTCATGCCATCCAGGCCGCACTGACTGGTCATCTCGTGTTATCAACCCTCCATACCAATGATGCGGTTGCTTCAATTTCCAGATTAATCGACCTTGGCATCGAACCATTTCTGATTAGCTCGACTTTACTTGGAGCAGTGGCCCAGCGCTTGGTGCGGACCATCTGCCCTAATTGCATAGAGCCAGTCACTGTAAGGGCTTCTGATTTACAAGGTTTTGGTTTTCCTTTACCAGCTTTAGATGAGATTGAACTGAAACATGGGACTGGCTGTCCACAATGCAGAGGCACCGGGTTTTGGGGACGATGTGGAATTTTTGAGATTTTCCCGATGAGTGAGCAGATAAAAATACTGACCAATCAAAAGGCCAGTGAAATTGAAATTAGAAATTTAGCTCTTAAAGAAGGAATGACCCCTCTCATAGAGGATGCCTGGGCAAAGATAGCCAAAGGTACGACTACCTATCAGGAAGCACTTAAAGTAACCGGATTATCCTAACCAATTGCACATATGGCAAAAAATAAATCAAAAAGTCAAATATCCGGTAAAGTTGTCTGTACCAATAAAAAGGCCCATCATGACTATCACATTGAAAGCTCTTTTGAGGTCGGCATTATGCTGCTAGGTCCTGAGGTTAAATCGTTGCGGGCCGGTAAAGCTAATTTGCGAGATGGCTATGCCCAGATTACCAACGGCGAGCTTTTCTTGCATAATGTCCATATATCGCCCTATGTATACGCGAACTACCAGGCTCCCGACCCTTTACGAAAACGCAAACTCCTCCTCCACAAGCAGGAATTAAAAAAACTCATCGGCAAAACCAAAGAAAAGGGAGTTGCTTTAATCCCGCTTAAGATATATTTTAAAGCAAACGGTAAAGCCAAATTATTATTGGGCCTTGCCCGCGGTAAAAAGTTGTATGACAAACGGGCTTCGATCAAGCAACGTGAATCGGACCGTGAGCTAAACCGCCTGAACAAAGGCAATAGATACACATAACCCGTAAAAACCCTAGCCACGGTTTTTCTGGGTTTCATTAGCACCTGGGTGCTTTCGATATTTGAAATGGGGGCGAAACGGCTTCGACGGGGATATATAAGCTCGAGCTGCATGTCGAGAATTCTACAACTCTCGTTAAAAACTGTAGAACACTAAAATAGTCGCAGACGACTATGCATATGCTGTAGCTGCATAAAGATGCTACTGCTCTCCCTTGTTATTCCTGCGGACTTGGGTTGAGCATCGACTAGCGGGATAGCTTAAGGATTTATTGGTGGTCCGGATAGCGAAACTCTACACTGAGTAGTGTTGAAAGTCTCTTGTCCTGGTGAGACCTAAGCACGATAAACACTAAATCAGGAATAAACATGTAGACGCTTGCAGGGGAGTATTTTCGGACCCGGGTTCAACTCCCGGCGCCTCCACCATTTCAAAATCCAAAGACATTTAATAAAGTTTTATAAACCCGCAGGTTTACAGCCTGCGGGTTTTTTGTTGTGTAATGAAGTTCAGGCGATATATTTACTTTTATGGAGTAAATAAACCATTATCCGAATACTTCCGCGTATTTTGCCTCTATGGCCTGAATTTCTTGATCTGTCAGTTTTTCAAACTCTTTTGCCCGGCGACGCCTTGAGAGTTGCCCGTCATTTTGAGATAAAAAGCGTATCAGCAAATCAACGAGTCTGTCGGGCATATCAATGTAGTTTTTTATAAACTCGTTGAGCAGATCATATTTTCTAAGATAGAGAACTTCTTCAGGCAGGGTGTGAGAGACTGTTTCCGCAACGCATTCAAAGAAAAATTCGGCCTGTTTGGTTGCATCAAAATAGCGGTACAGGTCGAGCGTGTCGTTTTGCACTTCAACATTGTTTTTCTCCGTCGGTCTCCATGCAATTAAGCCAAGCCGGGGTTTTGAGTAATGTTCCAGGGTTTTACGGTATTCATCGATACGCTCCAGGATAACAGCGGACACAGGGAATATCAGGCCTTTGGGCACAAAGTCTTTTTCGGCCAGAATGTGATGAAACAAATAGCGGTGAATCCGGCCATTGCCATCTGCAAATGGATGGATAAATACGAAGCCAAACGCGAGGACCGAGGCCATGAGCACCGCATCAAATTCATCTTCACGAAGAAGCTCATAGGTCTCTAACAGGCCGGACATAAGCGTTTCCAGATCATCAGGGCGCGCAGAGATATGATCAGGCATGGGCAGGCCGGATACCCGGTCATGATTACCGACAAACCCGCCTTCGGTACGCAATCCAGGTTCAATGAAACGGCTATCGACTATCACTTGTTTTTGTAAGTGCTCTAATTCTTCGATACTGAGCGCACGACTTCCTGCCGCACCGATAATTCTGCCCCATCTTTCGATCCGGCTGTGCGGCGGTGTTTCTCCTTCAATAGTGTATGAAGCCCTGGAGTCTTTCAGCAAAAGAAAGGCGGCGGCCCGGCTTAAAAGATCCGGGTGGGTCTGACCAATATTTTTTACAGCTTGTTCAGAAAGATTTTTGTCTAAATATTGTTCAAGTTTCTTTGTCTTTCTGATTAAAGGGCAGAAATTCCTTGTACCAGGGAGGTTGTTCCGAACGCGATGGCGTTTTGACGGAATGTGTTTGCCTTCGTACTGCAGCTTGCTATTGATTAGAGGAACAAAGTTCCCCTTTGCGGCATCTTCAAGGTCCAGCTGTTCATCGCGTAGCCACTCCCACAGAAACCAGATTTTCCGGCTATATATCCCAGTCGGCTCTGATAGGATTATGGATTCAACGTCTTTTGCTTCGATCACGTGTAACAAGGCATTGAGGACGGCCAAATCAATGCCTTCATACTTTAAGGCAAAGGTGAGGTGCCCATAAAGTGTTTCTTCCGGTCTGTGACGCGGGGTAAAGACGTTCCAACGGCCGGTTGCGTACTTTTTATGCTTTGTCCCTATGGCGCAAAGGCTATCAGGTACAGGCACTCTGAGCTCATGTGCTTCAATCAGCGCAGAATACCCTGCCAGGACGGTCCCCTCTGGAACTGAAAAGTCATGAAAAACGGTTCCGGCGCCTGAATTTTGATTATATATCGCCATTTTTGTGAATTCCTCTTGTTTTGCGCAGTAATTATTATGGCATGAAAAACGATTATTGGCCATGAAAAATAGTTAGTTTTTTGTGTGTTTAGTGAAAAATAGTTATGTATTGCTCGCTAGTGTCTGTCCAGATCAGTTGAACGGTCAACGGTCATCGTTTCAAGACCTCGCGATAGTACAGACCATCTCGACACCATGGTCTCAAGATGGTTGCACGCCGGGTGGCGGAAGCTGACTTTACTGCCGGGTATCTGTCTTTGCATCATTTTGACGGGGATCATCTCTGTAATTCTCCGCTTCCGTTTTTTCAGCCATCCTGCTGCTTCAATCCCTCAAGTTCGAGCCGTTTCAGCAGCTCCACCAGATTATAGCCGAGTTGAACAGCTTGCCTGTTCAAACGAGACTTATGCCCTCTGGGTAAAATGCACTGTTTTTCAGACGGGATTTTTCCCGGCATCGCGGCGGCAGTTGCACATCCCATGTCTTTCCGGTTAAGGAGGTTGTTTGCCAGTCCGAGTATGGCTGTACCCCTGAGAATGTAGAAGTCAAGCCTGGTACCCCCATGCGCTCTCGACCCCGGGGCAGTACTGGGCAAAACTTCTCTATAATGACGTTTTTGGCCTTAAAAACGTCATTATAGGCCCAGAAATGGCCTGCACCTTGCGATACTTTTTAATGATTTCAGTCTGTTAGCGACCCCACCTCATGCTTTCAAAATCCTGCTTGTTTGAAAAAACAGCTCACCACGCCTGCCACGGTTCATCACGTGATACCAAGCTCCTGCGTATTCTATCCGTAATGGTCGACTCATAACTTCAATGTAACAGATCAACACCTAAAGGTAATGCCAAAGTGAGACCTGACCCCTTCTCATAAAGGTAATGCCAAAGTGAGACCTGACCCCTTCTCAGACCCCTTCTATCACTCACGTTTTCGTTCCTGTAGTCACCTCGACAGCGGCATCATTCTGTGACCCGGCGACAATAGTACCCCAAATAGTATTGCCATCTGACTGGTGGCATTCGGCGCAGTTTGCCTTGACCAGATCTGACGCTATAGCCTGTCCCGTTATGAGCATCAGACCGACCGCCAGGATTGAATTTTTTGTTCTTTTACGCATAAAATCACCTCATTTTATAAATAATGTAATGTTGCCCTTCATCCTAGCTATACCCATCAGCACGTTTTATGCAACAACGTGGTATCCGTGTTTTTGTTCGTAAAATCAAAGCAATGCGTATTTCAAGATAGTTAGAATCGACAAAACGATTCATTGCGGATTGCAAAACAATTGCATTTTGCAATAGATGAGCGCGTATGTAGCTGCGACTTCGCTGCATATATATAACCTGTTGATTATATCCGCTTATGCGGATATAATAGTTTGCATGAAAACAATCACACAATTATTCAAATCATTATCTGACCCTACGAGAGTTAGAATTTTTTGGCTTTTGCAAGCAGGTGGGGAGCTTTGTGTCTGTGATCTGATGGACGTTCTTGACCTTCCGCAATCAACAGTATCTCGACATTTAGCATATCTTCGAAATGCCAGGCTTGTTACTGATCAAAGAAAAGGCGTCTGGATGTATTATCGTTTGCCGGAACAGCTGACCGAGCTATCTTCCGGAATCTTCGATGTTCTCCAACTTGCTGCAAATGACTCGCGGCAAGCTGCCATAGACCGCCAACGACTTAATGAATATTTAAAAACAAAACGGCCAGGCGCCTGCGAAAATGAATAACCAGGAAGAGAAATCTTATGAGCAATAAAAACAAAACAGAACGAAAGATGACCAGTATTTTTGAAAGGTATCTGACCTTATGGGTGGGATTATGTATTGTCGGTGGAGTAATACTTGGCAAGGCTGCACCAGACCTAGCTAAAACATTGGATGGCATGGCTATTTATGTTAATGATGCCCCTGTTGTATCGATCCCCATAGCAGTCTGTCTCTTCTTTATGATGTATCCGATCATGGTTAAAATTGATTTTGGAGACGTGATTAAAGCTGGAAAAAGCAGCAAGCCTGTCTTCTTAACCCTGTTTCTTAACTGGGCAGTTAAGCCCTTTACTATGTACGGAATTGCTCTTTTGTTTCTGGGATTTTTATTCAATCAACTCATTGGGCCTGATGCCATAGATTTGGTAAAAATGCCTTTTGGATTGGACTTGCCTGTCGGTTCAGAACATGGTGCTGGGGTTGTCGTCATGGTTGAAGGCGTAAAGATGATGCAAATACCTCTCTGGCGTAGTTATTTGGCTGGCTGTATCCTTTTGGGAATTGCACCTTGCACAGCTATGGTTCTTGTCTGGGGATACCTGTCCAGAGGAAACGATGGCTTAACGCTGGTTATGGTAGCAATCAATTCTCTTACTATGCTAATTCTCTATGGCGCTTTAGGTGGCTTTCTGTTGGGGGTAGGCAGGCTTCCTGTTCCTTGGCAGGCACTTTTGCTCTCCATTTCCATATATGTCGCTCTGCCACTGGTCAGCGGTTATGCTTCAAGGTTGTGGATAGTCAAAACAAAAGGGCTTCAATGGTTTCAGGAAAAGTTTTTGCACGTGCTTACTCCGGTTACAATTATTGCTCTTTTGACAACTTTAGTTCTTCTCTTCAGCTTCAAAGGTGAAGTTATATTGAGCAATCCGCTGACCATTGTTTGGATTGCCATTCCGCTTTTCATCCAAACAATTCTTATTTTCGGGATCGGTTATGTTGCCGCAAAAATATTGAAACTTTCCTACCAGGATGCAGCACCTGCAGCCATGATTGGCGCATCGAATCATTTTGAAGTGGCCATTGCCACATCAACAATGTTGTTTGGACTCTCCTCTGGCGCAGCGTTAGCAACTGTAGTCGGAGTCTTAATCGAGGTGCCGCTTATGCTGATGCTTGTGAGGTTTTGCTTAAACACACAGGACTGGTTTGGACAGAATGGAGAAGTAAAAAGGTGAAAACAAAAATTCTTTCCTGAGTTATAAAAAATGACTCCAGGAGGAACCCATGAAGAGCAAACGTTAGGCGGAAGAATTTAAGATTGATGGTCTCGTAAAAACCCACTCGACATCCCCGGAACACCCCGTAAGTACTTGATTTAACATGGTGGCGCTGGACCTACTGAGACTTTTTACGAGTTTGTCAAGATTGAATCGTTACAAAAACCCATGAAAATATATTGTGATTGTTTGACGGTGGATATTGAAAAAACGTTAAAACTGAAATGTGTTGACCAAACTGTTGTTCAAACACAAAAAAATGGGGTTCAGAAAAACCTGAACCCCACGTATCTATTGGTCGGGATGAGAGGATTTGAACCTCCGACCCCTTACTCCCGAAGCAAGTGCTCTACCAGGCTGAGCCACATCCCGACTAAACAAAAAAATCAATTATGCACATCCTTACCAGCTGAATCTGTCCAAAAATGAAACTATTTGAGGTAAAGACATTTTTAACAAGCGCAAACTGAACTCGACGAACAAAGACTTATATATTTACACCTTCCCGCTCTTTAAGATCAAGAAAAACTTTCTTTATTCCGAAGGAATTCATCAAGACCGTGAAATCCTTTCCAAGGCCCTTACTGATAAATCGCCGAATATCCCCGGCAGATAGTTCCAAAACACATGATGACCCATTAAGGCGTACCCGGCAGCCGCTCAATTGCTTATTGTTCAGAAATCGTTCAGCCTTCTCAACTATGGCTAACCGATCAGTTGTAATTGCCTGACCGGGGGCTATCCTGGTAGCAAGACACGATGAAGAGGGCTTATTCCATGAAGAAAGCCCCAGAAACCTGCTGATTTCGCGGATTTCTCTTTTTGTTAACTGTGCGTCTGCCAGGGGAGTTCTGACCCCCAACTCACGGACAGCTTTAGCTCCGGGACGGAAGAGGCTTAAATCATCGAGATTTGTGCCGTCCGCAACAATGTCGATCCCTTTATCAGCGGCCTTACCTGCTATTTTGGAAAAAACTTTATACTTGCAGTAGTAACAACGGTCAACGGGATTATCGACAAAATCAGGGAAAGTCAGGAGATCAAGATGAAGAATCTCAAGACGGGCTGAAATTTCATGGGCAAAGGCCAGAGCAACAGCTTTCTCTTCAGCAGTCTGCACAATTGAATCTGCAAAATAGGCTGTGGCATTTTGACCTAAAACATCACTGGCTACTTGTAAGAGCAGTGAACTGTCAACACCACCAGAGAAGGCGATAGCAACCCTTTCATATCCTGAAATGATAGCTTTTAGTTTGTCAAGTTTACTGTCAATATCTTCTGTAAGACTGGTCAATTGCGCAAGTATCTACTGGTAAAAAGGTTGGCAGTTAAATAAAGACACTGGCCGCAGCCGACAAAAATAACCTGGCCAAACTACTTGTTTGGAAGCGTATTTACAGGCTGTTGCAGTAAGAAATTGCCTTCCAGTATCCATTTTTTTAAGGTCTCCGCAATTTCTCTTGCCCCCACAACACTTGACAATGGTGCTGTAGCAACCTGTTGGCCATTAACTTCTATAGCACCACTTTTTAACTGGGCGTAATTTACTTCCCCATAATTTCGTGTGACCCGGTTGGCGTAATCATGTCCATAATCAACTACCTGAGTAAATAACTCTTTATCAGAAACACCGGTATAGGCGGCCATTTGTTCATTGAGAATAGGAATTGGGATACCAAGTCCGACTGCCATTGAGCTCCCATATCCCTGCATGCTTATCCCTTTCAGCCAGTGTGAAGACATCTGTTTAAGGTCGCCCTGTACCATCAGCGTGCCGGCCGGCCGTCTCGGGGTGCCATTATCGGACCTGAGAGCACCAGGATTGTGTTGAGTGCCATGCCAAGTCACATAGCCAACCCCGCCGCCCAGAAAAATTCTGGTACCGAGACCAATTGTCTGATACAGGGGATCGTTCAGCAAGGGACTCAGTTCTCCGGCGCTACAGTACGTCGCACTGCGGCCATTGGATTTCAGTGTGCCCATGTAGGTGTAAATTGTCTTATCTGAGAGGTTAATGGCACAATTATAGTTCTGGTACGCATTACGCGGATTGCACAGTAAGGCCGTGGGGAGATCGGCGAGGGTGATTTCTTTTTCCCAGGATTTATTAGGATAACAGTCAGTACCATAGGCAGAAGCCTTAAGAAAAACCTTCTTGCCCGCCACCAGGTCTTCAATAACATGGCCGCCGCCATATAAAAATTCACCTGGGAAAACTTTATTCAGGGGATCTTCTCGGCAGGGTTCGGTTGCCCCGATATAGACATCAACAGCAGCCAGACCGGCATAAGCCGCAACATTATTCAACAGCACCTTTGCCATTTTGATCGTCGGAGTGGTCTGGCCAAAATTTATAAATGCGCCAGATGAACACATCGGAGAAAATGTGCCTGTGGTTACAACATCAACCTTGGTGGCTGCCTTGACCTTGCCTTCCTTACGAACAATATCTACCATTTCCTCGGCAGTGACAACAACTGCTTTACCCGCCTTTATCCTGGCATTGATATCGTCATACGATTTAACTACTTTGAATGTCATCAGAATCTCGCCATTGGTATATTTGTACATTACTCCATTACGGACAGCACTTCATGGCCTGCCTTCTTAAGGGAGTTAACAACCAGCTCAGAGTCACAGTTCTCTAACCTGAAGTAATATATTTTTTTCTTTGACTGACTATCAAGTGCAACGTTGACAATATCACTTCCACAATCCTGGATAATTTTGGTCACAACATCCACACCGCCTTTCTCTTCATTGACAATCACATCGATACGCGTCGTTGCCTTTAACAGGCCCATGACTTCAATAAAAGCTGAAAGCAAATCAGAGGCGGTAATAACCCCGACAAGCTTGCCTTTTTCCATAACCGGAAGCCCACCGATTTTATTGTCATGAATGATCTTGGCAGCGCTTTCAATACTCGCATTGGCATCAATTTTCATTGGATTTGTCAGCATAACCTGATGAACAGGAATAGCCTCGACCATGGACGGAAATGAAAATTGTCTCAAATCGCTTTCTGTGATAAAACCCACAAGTTCCTCGTCTTCCATGACTGGCAGATGGCGAATGTTGTATTTTTTCATCAGCTGATTTGCTTCATGGAGCAAAGTGCTGCGTGTAACGGTGATAGGGTTCTTACGGATCCAATTTTTTACTTTCATGTTCAACTCACTCTTAACGTCTGTCTAAGTCATTTTAAAAACTAAGTGTTTTTACTTAGTTGCAAGATAATAAATGAAAGGTAACTACTCACCACGTGACCACCTCAGTTCCGGTACCCTGGGAGCAATTATAATGGAAGTTAGAATACTTTGGGGAATAATGCAACAAAGAAGGGGGGCATGCTGCAAAATTCACACCCATAACTCATTAATTATGATTTAACTTTCAAAGTTTATTAATATGCTTTATTATCACGAGTTCAAAATTGTTCAATACTAATTTATAATTTCCTGCCATTAGCAGAAACCTAAACGAGTTTCCTCACAGTGACTCCTATGACAAAGCAAACACACTCCAGCGATCCTCTTTTAAAAGTACGAGATAGAATTGACGCTATTGACGACCAATTTTTGCTTTTACTTAAAGAGCGTCTCAGCTGCGCCAAAGAAATCGGCAGATTGAAGAGCAAAGAAAACAGGGCGAAATGGGACCCACTTAGAGAACGTCAGATTTTTGATCGTCTTAAATCGTTAAATAACGGCGAATTTCCAGAAATCCCAATGCTGAGTATTTACCGTGAAATTATTACGACCTGCAGACTGTCGCAAAAAGCCGTAGTTGTCGGATACCTCGGCCCCGAAGCAACCTTTTCTCATCTTGCCGGAGTTAAATACTTTGGTCATTCCGCTAAATTCAAACCTATTCAAACCATTGACGATATTTTCCATGATGTGGAACATGGTCGGATCGGCTATGGAATTGTCCCGGTTGAAAATTCCATTGAGGGGTCAGTAACATCCACCCTTGACTCATTTATAAAATATAATGTGAAAATCAGCGGCGAAGTCAACTTGGGGATTAAACATAATCTTGTCAATCATTCGGGGGAGATTGAAGACATTAAACTTGTTATCTCCCACTCTCAGCCCCTTGCACAATGCAATGAATGGTTGCGTCAGAACTTAAAAGATGTCCCGACCCAAGCGGTTTTCAGCACTGGAGTCGCAGCCCAGATGGCCAGCAAAGATCATGATATGGCCGCAATAGCCAGTGACCTTGCCATTAAAACATACGATCTGCAGGTTGTTGCACAAGGCATTGAAGACTATCGGGGCAACACCACCCGTTTTCTCGTTATCGGCCCGAAATCACCGACTCGAAGCGGCAAAGATAAAACATCGCTTCTTCTGAGTTTACTTGACCGTCCAGGGGCTCTAAACAGTACTTTGAGCATATTCGCCGAGCATAATATCAATCTCACCAAGATTGAATCACGTCCTGTGAAGGGAGAAGCTGGCAAGTATCTGTTTTTTATTGATATCCTTGGCCACATTGATGACCCGATCATTCAACAGGCAACAAACAGGCTTCGGGAAACATGCGCAAGCTTTGACTGGCTCGGTTCATACCCGCAGACAGAAGACGATGACGTGTAGTAATTTATTTAAATCGTTTCGAAATATTTTATCGTCAAGGCCCCTATCCAACTTATATGGATCAGGCGTTATGGCACCTACAATACAAAAAACAGCCGCCCACATAATCCATGTTAATACTCGGTGTTGAAAGCTCATGTGATGAAACTGCCGCCGCGGTTCTTGCCAACCACACTACCCTTTTATCCAATGTTATCAATTCCCAGATCGAGCTTCACAGTCAATACGGAGGCGTAGTACCGGAGCTTGCCTCCAGAAATCATGTTGAAAATATCTACCCGGTTGTGCAGGAGGCCTTAAGCCAGGCCGGAATCACCTTAACAGATCTGGACGGTTTAGCTGTTACCCAAGGCCCTGGTCTGATTGGCTCTCTGCTTGTCGGTCTCTCTTTTGTGAAAGCCATCTCCTATGCAAAGCAAATCCCCTACGTCGGTATTGACCACATTTCCGGCCATTTACTCTCTGTTTTTCTCAGCGACTCTCATCCTGATTTTCCTTACATTGCCTTAGTCGCCTCCGGTGGACACTCCAGTATATTTAAAGTCGATTCATGGTCGTCATATAGCCTTCTTGGCAGATCCAGAGACGATGCCGCCGGCGAAGCATTTGATAAAGTTGCCAAACTCCTGGGACTTTCATATCCTGGCGGCCCGGTGATCAGTGAGCTTTCTTTGTCGGGAGATCCCCATAAAATTAATTTCCCCAGGGCCTGGCTCGACAAGGACAGTTTTGATTTTTCTTTCAGCGGGGTTAAAACGTCTGTTGCCAATCATGTGAACCAGTGTTCACAGAAAAACATCCCGCCCGCTGTTGCAGATATCTGCGCCTCTTTTCAAGAAGCCGTCTGTGATGTTCTGGTAGCCAAAACCATCCGGGCCGCCCAACTTCATGGTATTAGCTCCATTGTTGTCGCTGGAGGAGTTGCCTCAAACCCCCGGCTCCGGAATATGTTTTCTGAGCGCTGTGCTGATCATGGTCTGAACCTGTTTCTCACTCCGAAAAAATTCTGTACTGACAACGCCGCGATGATTGCCTTATCAGGCTCTTATCAGTTTGATACTAACAAAACTTTAACTTATGACATGGACGTGTACTCCAGGTCTCCGATACTTGCGTGATGCTTGCCCCCAAAAGACAATTCAAATTTTATTACCTGAAATTTTTACGGTTGAAAGGTGACCCTGACACTATCGCACGAGGTGTCGCTTTAGGCACTTTTATCGGCATTACGCCAACTATTCCATTCCACACGGCTGCACTTTTAATTTTAATCCCTCTCTTTCGAGCAAATATCGTTGCCGCTTTTCTAGCCAGTATCCTTACCTGCAACCCATTAACCTATTTCCCACAGTACTATTTTTCCTGGCGTATCGGCAATGCTCTGACCCCTTTAGAAGTCTCCTGGGAGCGCATCAATTCGGTGATGGAAATCGTCTTTTCCGATGCGGGTTTTTCTGCAATCTTCGAATCGTTATCAAAACTTGGGATAGATACAGCTATTGTTCTTGTGGTCGGCGGCTTCATTCTGGCAACCCCCTTTACTATTGCCTCATACTTTTTTTCGCTTAAATTTTTTACTGCCCTGCGAGAAAAGAAACAACGGAAACACATCTTAAACTGAAGTTATGCCTACTCGCCACGACATAAAAAAAATACTTCAGAACCAGCATCTTGCTCCGCACAAAAACCTTGGTCAAAACTTTCTCGTTAACAAAGATACCATAGAAACAATCATAGACAGGGCCGCACCCGCTCCAGGTGACATCATTGTTGAATTTGGGGTGGGCCTTGGTTCACTCACCTTACCTCTGGCCCGGCGAGTAAAAAAAATAATCGGCCTTGAAATCGATGCCGGAATCGTTAAATGGCATAAAGAAAATAATACCCTCCCTGACAATGTAGAACTGATTCATCAGGATCTGTTAAAATCCGATTTTTCAAAATTGGCCGAAATGAGCGGAGGTCCACTTAAGATCATTGCTAACCTGCCCTACTCAATTTCTAATCCGGTTATCTTCAAGCTTATTGAGAATAAAGAGATCATAGCCTCTGCCACCCTCATGCTTCAGAAGGAAGTTGCGGACAGACTCAGTGCCCAGCCACGCACCAAGGCTTATGGCGTCCTGTCTGTTCTTCTGGGGACCTGTGCTGAGATCAGGCAATTACTTAAAATCGGTCCCGGCCAGTTTCATCCACGACCAAAAGTCGACTCGGTAGTTGTTTCAATCTCTTTTCTTCCCAAATCAGATAAAATAGCCGCTCTACCGCCGTTTGACCGTAAGACCTTCACCAAGATAGTTAAAGGCGCGTTTCAACAAAGACGCAAGACCTTGTTAAATGCCTTAAGCGCTGCAGCTGTAAACAACACATCAAAAACAGACGTTACTGAAATCCTGCGTTTCTCCGGCATAGAACCCTCTGTAAGACCTGATCAACTTTCTCCTGAGCAATATATTCACATCGCACGCAACTACCCTACTCCTTAAATGAGAGCTTTGCTGTGTATAATTTCGTCCTTGAAAACCCTACAAAAATAATTTTCGGCAAAAACACTGTTGACCAGATTGGCCCTGAGACAAAGCAATTTGGCACAAATATCCTACTGGTCTACGGCCAGGGCAGTATCAAGAAAAACGGCATATATGCAGCTGTCACCAATTCCCTGAAGAGCAGCAAACTCAACATCACAGAACTCGGCGGCATCCGATCCAACCCGCTGCTATCCGACGTTAGAAAAGGAATTAAACTGACCAGACAACATGCAATTGACGTTATTGTCGCCGTGGGAGGGGGCAGTGTGATTGATACAGCCAAAGCTATCGCCGCCGGTGCCGTTGTTGAGCATAACGTCTGGCAATTTTTCAGGGGAAAAAAAGGGATTGCCAGTGCTTTACCCGTATGCACGGTTCTCACCATTGCCGCCTCCGGCTCAGAGATGAACGGCGGCATGGTTATCACTAATGACGAGACCCATCAAAAACTTGGCATCGGCAACAAGAAGCTTTACCCCAAAGTGTCTATTCTGGACCCTGCTGTCACATTTTCTGTCCCCGCAAGCTACACTGCCTATGGAGCTGTAGACGCAATTGCCCACTGCCTTGAATTCTATTTCACAACCACACTCGTCAACGCCCACGTTCAGGACCGTTTTATTGAAGGCCTTATCATAAATATAATCGAAGCCTGCAATATACTCATGATAGAGCCGGACAACTATGAAGCACGGGCAAACATGATGTGGTGTGCAACTATGGCCCTTAATGGCTGGACAGCCGCAGGACTTGGGCGGGTCGGCTTTCCCATGCATATGATAGAACACTCCTTAAGCGCACTACACGACCTTCCCCATGGCGCCGGTCTTTCCATCATCATACCGGCCTGGTTGCGATGGGCCCAAAAAGACCATGCGGAGAAAATTGCCCAATTTGCCGATCGAGTTTTTGGCATTGACACAGGCACTATTGACAATAATGCTGCTCTTGGCATCAAAAAACTCAAATCCTGGTTTACGAGTGTACAGTGTCCTGTCAAACTTTCAGAGTGTTCCATTAAACCAGGTGAAATCCCTACGCTGGCAGAGCATAGCCTGATCCAGGCAAAACTTTGGCGTTTAAAGGAATATAGCAAAGAAACTATCATCGAAATTCTTACCATTGCTGCATAAAACCCCTTCCTGCCGTATTAAATTTCAGTCAACCCACAAAAAAGTTGCTCCCCTGTTGATAATACCTCTATTATGAAGAGAGGAGATGCCATGGCAAATAGCGATAAAAAAAAGATCGACTTTCTCATTGTCGGCCAGTTGAAAAAGTCATTTGAAAACGAAATTGCCCTGCTGCAGAAGGCCGGTTACAAAAACGTCCACTTTGCGGATAGTGTTGTCGACGCACGAAACATACTGACCTCAGCACATGTCAATTTCGTCATTTCTGAGTTTGATATGCCGCACATGAACGGCATTGAGTTCCTGAAACTGATTCGTAGACATCCATCGCTCTTGACCACTCCTTTTTTGATGGTATCCCAAGACAAGAAGATGGAAATGATCAAGTATGCCTTGGATGAGTTGGCAGACGGCTACCTTTTGGCACCATTCAGCGGGGAAGAATTGCTTTGCGCGGTTATCCGGATACAGTTGAAGTGGTCATCGTTATCAAGCCTTCAGGTCAAGCTGCGTAATGCACGATACCAATTTCTTAAACGTAACTATGACAAGTCAATTAAAACTGTTAATGAAATACTAGAGGTTGACCCTAACAACGTCGAGGCCTTACTGATTTTAAGTGACTGCCTCCACAGAAAACGACAGTTCGAGCTGGCCCGTAAACACATTAAACACATTCTTAACATTAGTCCGCACCACTGCAAAGCGCTCCACCTGCTCAGCAAAATTTGCAGGATGGATGCCGATTGTGGTGATGCTTTTATTCATCTGACTACCGCTCTTCGTTTCAACCCGTTTAATGAAGATTTGAAAATTGATCTTGGCAAATTCTATCTTGATACAGGCGCCGACGAAAAGGCGAACGAAATATTTAATGAAGTCCTCAACTCAAACCCGACAGATTTAAGTTTAATAAAAATAGGCAAATCTTTTTTAAAGAAAAAACGCCTGGACGAAGCAACAGTTTTTCTGGACAAGACAGTAAAACCACTTCCGGACACAACCTACATTTTCGAGATGTATGCAGATATGCTTGAGGAATCAGGAAACCATGCTGCAAGCCTTAATCAGCTGAAGAAATGCGTTGAAATTTCACCTGGTAAAGCTAACTTTTGCATCAAGTACGCCAAGGCCCTCCTGGATTCCGGCCAGAGCGCAACCGCCCAGGGTGTCATGCAAGAGTATTTACAAATTGATCCGGATCATGAAACAATTAAGGCAATGCTCCAGTCGCTTTAAATGTGAAAAGCCAGACCATATCTGTCAGTTCTAAAAATGGTGCTTTTAAATGACCAGAGTGTTCGTACTTATATGGGAAATGATGTTAAGGAAATATCAGACAGTAGTAATCCACTCTTTGGCATGATTATAATCTGAAAAGATTTGAAATTGCGTGTCAACATGACCCTCTGTAGTGTTCTGGTACATTCTTCCCATTCCATAATTGCCTACATCTTTCATAACTAATGCAGATTTTCCATTGCCCACGACAGAATTGTTTTCTCTATGCATGGCTGAAGCGTTCTCAAAGTCTTGTCTTGCAACGCCAAGCATATTAGTCATTCGGTAATCAAAAAGGCAATTGGCTCCAGGCACCCAATTCGTATGAGTCAGCATCTCAATTGCCAACTCTTTAAAGTCATTAATATCAAAATCTCCGTGGGTTTGAATAAGAAAATAATTATCACCGGTATTGTATTTAATGTCATAATTCATTTCAGACTCCCAATAAATGTCGTCTTGCTATCATGAGAATAAATATCCATAAAGAATGGATACTCTGTCGGCAAAAGATGTCAAATGTATTGCGACCAATATCATTGTGTACCATGCTGTTGTTAAGGTACCAAATACTTATTTTTCATTTTGCTGGGGTCAAGTGAAAATGGTCATTTTGTTACGCAGTACATTGCATAATCAGTTTTAGGTGGATCTGTTTCCTTCTTTTGTTTTTCTGACCATCAATATATCATCTGAGCAGTTTAACGAAACACAGAGCATAATTACCCCCCAGAAAACCAGTTTTGAGACTGTACCCATCCAACCAGCCTGTCCATACCCTCAGCTGTCGATATTTTCGGGGAATACCCCAGGTCTCTTCTGGCAGCAGCGATTGAAAACCAATGTGATTTAGCCAGTTGCTGCGCCACAAACCGGGTCATGAGCGGCTCACTTTTTATTTGTAGAACCCTATAAATACACTCCAGTGTCATCCCGGCACAATAGGCCTTTGGAAAACTAATCGTTTTATCAACGGCTGGAATCCCAAGACGCAGAAAAAGGCCATTAATCCATTGCCACAGATTCACTGGTTCTCTCTGGGAGATAAAATAGGCCTTGCCGGCAGCTGTTGGCATGTCACTCTCAAGGCTTTGAGCGGCCAGAATATGTGCATCAACGACATTATCAATATAGACGATGTCGACTAGATTCCCACCATTGCCCACCTGCTTTATCAATCCCTTTGCACCTCGTTGAACCAGCCTAGGGATGAGCTGGGTGTCACCCGGCCCCCAGATGAGATGCGGACGCAAAGCAACGATTTTGAGCTGTTCAGAGTTGGCCGCTAACACCATCTTTTCAGCAATTATTTTACTATGAGCGTAATGGCATAGCGGCTTTTCGCTGTAAGGAAGCGTTTCATCTCCATTTTCAATGTCGGTAGCATTGAAAACGACACTTGGCGTACTCGTATAAATAAAACTGGAAACGGCATTCCTCCGGCAAGCTTCCAGAATATTCTCGGTTCCGTCACAGTTGATGGAAAAATACTCCTCACGACTGCCCCACACACCAGCCTTGGCCGCTACATGGAAAGCTGTGTCACATCCCCTGCTTGCCGAAAGAAGGGCATCATAATCACGGATATCGCCTTGGAGCTGCTCAATCAAAGGATTATCAAGCGCAGGATATATATTCCTCCCCAGAACAACGACAGACACTCCCATGCTAACCAATCGTTTTGCAAGGGCAGATCCAACAAATCCACCGCCGCCAGTAATCAATACTTTTTTCATATTTCCCTGGTGCGCTTAAAATGCTATAGTAAAAAAGTTAATATATGGTGCAATGTCTTATAGCGCTATAATATTAATAATCAACTATTTAAGCCTAATACAATAAAGGATTTCAGATGACCCGAAAAGCGTTAATAACCGGAGTGACTGGCCAGGACGGCGCCTACCTGGCTGAGTTTCTCATCAATAAAGGCTATGAGGTCCATGGCATAAAACGCAGAACATCGCTTTTTAACACGGATAGAATTGATCACTTGTACCAGGACCCTCATCTTGCGGATAGAAATTTCATCCTGCACCATGGGGATATGACAGACTCCACGAGCCTGATCCATATCATCGAAAAAGTCCAGCCCGATGAAATATATAATCTGGCAGCACAGTCACATGTTGCTGTTTCTTTTGAAGAACCAGAATATACAGCCAATTCCGATGCCCTTGGTACTCTGCGACTGCTTGAAGCCATTCGTATCCTGGGCTTGACCAACAAGACACGAATCTACCAGGCATCAACCTCCGAGTTGTACGGCAAGGTCCAGGAAATTCCCCAAACAGAAACGACTCCTTTTTATCCCAGATCACCTTATGCAGTTGCCAAATTATACTCATACTGGATTATCGTCAATTACCGTGAAGCCTATGGAATGTATACCTGCAACGGCATTCTTTTTAACCATGAGTCACCGATCCGCGGTGAAACGTTTGTGACGCGAAAAATTACCAGGGCACTTGCCCGGATTATTCTTGGCTTGCAGAATGCTGTACATTTGGGGAATTTAGATGCCAAACGAGACTGGGGACACGCCAGAGATTATGTTGAAATGCAATGGCTGATGCTGCAGCAGGACAAGCCAGAAGACTATGTTATTGCCTCTGGCGTACAACACTCAGTACGTGATTTTGTCAATTGTGCCGCAAAAGAACTGGGGCTCACTTTGAACTGGCAGGGTGAAGGACCCAACGAAACAGCGCAGATTGCCGGCATTGATGAAAACAATGCAGCAATATGCGATACAATTAAGCCGTACATGCCGCAGAAATCATCCGTGAAACCGGGTGATGTTATTGTACGCGTCGATCCCAAATATTACCGCCCCACCGAGGTTGAAACGCTTCTTGGCAATCCGGCAAAGGCAAAAGAGAAACTAGGTTGGGTGCCCAAAACCTCCTTTGCCGATCTGGTTAAGGAGATGGTTTGTACTGACCTTCAGGAGGCCCAGCGGGACGCTCTCTGCAAACGCAAAGGGTTTCACACCTTTAATTATCATGAATAAAAACAGCAAAATATACGTCGCAGGACATCGTGGCCTAGTTGGTTCAGCGATTGTAAAAAATCTAAACGAGAAGGGATTTACGAATATCATCTCCCGCACAAGTAAGGAATTAAACCTTACCGACCAGCGGCAGGTCTCTGATTTTTTTGACAGCCGAAAGCCGGAATATGTCTTCTTTGCGGCAGCTAAGGTTGGCGGCATCTACGCAAACAATACCTACAGGGCAGAGTTCATCTATCAAAACCTGATGATGCAATCCAATATCATTCATCAGTGCTGGGTCCATGGAGTAAAGCGACTGCTGTTCCTGGGAAGCTCCTGCATCTATCCGCGCGAATGCCCCCAACCAATCAGGGAGGAATATCTCATGACCGGCCCATTAGAGCCAACAAACTCCCCCTATGCAACCGCGAAAATCGCTGGAATTGAAATGTGCTGGTCCTACAATACACAGTATAAGACCCAGTTTATTCCTGTTATGCCGACCAACCTTTACGGCTCAAATGATAACTTTAATCTTGAATCATCCCATGTCCTTCCCGCTTTAATCCGTAAATTTCACCTTGCAAAGATGGCCATGGAAGGCAATCTGCAAGCAATACATAATGATGAAGAGGTGTTTGGGCCAATTCCACAGGATATTCAAAATTCAATTGGTTACTCTGCTTCCACCAGGCAACTTTTATCAACCAGATCACCAAAAGTGATTGTCTGGGGAAGCGGTTCGCCGAAACGTGAGTTCCTCCTCGTCGATGATATGGCCGATGCCTGCACTTTTATTATGTCGCAGCCCGAAAACATCATCAATTTCAACATTGAACCGTTTGCCGCCTGCCTGTTCAATATCGGGACCGGGGTTGATCTGACAATCTACGATTTGGCCTTGCTGATAAAAGAAATCGTAGGCTATGACGGTGAACTGTCCTGGGACAACTCAAAACCGGATGGCATGCCGCAAAAACTTCTGGATACCAGCCGTATCAATTCCCTGGGCTGGCACCCCAGGCAAACCCTGAGAGATGGACTCCGGAAGACCTACGACTGGTACTGTACTCAACAGAATGGAAGGTAATCATGAAAATTCTTGTAACCGGTGGCGCCGGCTATATCGGCAGTCACACCTGCCTTGAGCTGCTAACAGCTGGTTTTGAGGTTGTGGTCGTTGACAATCTGGTCAACAGTAAAAGAGAGTCCCTGCGCCGAGTCGAAGAGCTTACCGGCAAATCAATTATCTTTTATGAAGTTGATCTACTCAATGAGCAGAAACTTGATGAAGTTTTCAAACAACAGGCGATAGACGCTGTCATCCATTTTGCCGGCCTCAAGGCTGTAGGTGAATCCGTGGCCATGCCCTTGCTGTATTACACCAATAATATTACAGGAACACTTGTTTTATGCCGGGTCATGACGGCCAACAATGTTAAAAACATTGTCTTCAGTTCTTCAGCCACTGTGTATGGCGATCCGGCAACAGTGCCGATTACTGAAGAGTTTCCGCTCTCTGCCACCAATCCCTACGGAAACTCAAAACTGTTCATAGAACATATTTTAAAAGA
>Ga0102953_1000027_pt1 | contig 89419 bp, 73 predicted proteins | sample SalPon2A_C_D2_MG_FD_78509 | JGI IMG/M metagenome (GOLD analysis project Ga0102953, IMG submission 78509) | Soil microbial communities from South San Francisco under conditions of wetland restoration - Salt Pond MetaG R2A_C_D2_MG | ecosystem: Environmental > Terrestrial > Soil > Wetlands | place...
AAGACAATTGATTGGTCTCGAGTCGCGGCGGTAATTTGTCTGATCCCGGAGTTGTCGGACAGTCTCCTGCGGATGGTTGTAAAAAAGGAGCGGGAAAGCGCAAGCTCGCCAAGGGCCGGGTGGTAAGGCCCGGCAATAACGTTTGCGGCAAGCTCTGTGGATGGCTGAAGCCCCATTCTTATAACGGCAATATTCTTCTCTTCAAGTATGGCTTTCATTCGGCAACACAAGGCGATGGCCTTGTACAGGGACAGTGGCCGGTACAGGCCTTTTTGATACATCACGGCCAGGCCGCTTCCCCTGAGAACCAGTGCCGGATAAAGCCTGGCAAAATGCGGGGCGATCCGGCCCAGTTGCCTGGCGCCTCGGATGGCCTTTGCGGAAGTGTCTCCAGGCAGTCCCAGCAGAAGCTGGGCGCCAACGGTAAGATTTGCATCTTTAAGAATACCGATTGAATTTTCGACATCTGCCGTTGTATGCCCGCGGGAATTTGCATCCAATACGCTTTGATCAAGGGATTGCACGCCGATTTCGACCGTGTTTACGCTGTAGCGCTTAAGAAAAGCCGGAGTCTCGGGTGAAATATAGTCCGGCCGGGTTGAGAGCCTGATCGATTTCACCAGACCTTTGCCGATAAATGGCTGGACCGCTTCCAGCAGCTCAACCTGGCGGTTTTCAGTCAGGCCGGTAAAGCTGCCGCCATAAAAAGCGACCTGGGCGCCGCCAGGTTGCGCTGACCGTTTCAGCCACCTGTTGACTTCAGTCGCAACACCTGTTCCGCTAATGCCGTGGGAACGGTCTTCTCCGGTGCCGGTAATCGGGGCCTGATTGCAGAATGAACAGCGATGCGGGCAGCCCTGGTGGGTGATAAAGACAGGGATAATCAATTGAGACATAGAAGGTTTACTCAGTAAAAATGGCGACAGCCTTTTCCGCAGCTTTTTGTTCGGCCGCTTTTTTATTTTTGGCCGAGGCGGTTGAGAGCACAGTCCCCATAAAACTTACGGAAACGGTAAAGGTTTTATCGTGGTCCGGGCCTTCCGTTTTCTCCAGGATATAGGTTGGAGTTTCATTGTGTTCTTGCTGGGTGAGCTCCTGCAGTAAACTTTTTGCATCCGCCTGCTTCATTGACAGGCGTACTGGCTCAATCCGCTTTTCAAAATGCTGTTCAATTAAGACAGAGACTTTCTCGTAGCCGCAGTCAAGGAACAGAGCCCCCACGACAGCCTCGTAACTGCTTGAAAGAATGGATGGTTTCTGGTTGCCGGCATTTTTTATTTCTCCTTTGCCCAGAAAAATGCACTCTTCAAGCTGTAACTTTTTTGCCATCAAGGCAAGATGTGTTTCATTTACCAGGGCAGCCCTTAATTTGCTTAACTCCCCTTCATTCATCAGAGGAAAGGACCTGATCAGCAGGGAACTGATGATCAGGTCCAGAACAGCATCGCCCAGAAACTCGAGGGTTTCGTTGTCCTGAATTTTCTGATCAGGACTTTCGGCTGTGAATGAACGGTGACAGAGACTCTTTACCAGCAGAAAAAGGTCTGAAAAATTGTATTTGAGGCGCTTTTGAAGTGCTGTGAGCGTCTCGTCTCTATCTTCTATTAATTGCTGTAATACGTTCATTTTTCACTTGTCAAAATGGTATTCTGCGTTTATGGTAGCTGTCTCATTTGTCGTGTATTCGGCGGCGTAGCCAAGTGGCTAAGGCAGAGGTCTGCAAAACCTTTATTCAGCGGTTCGACTCCGCTCGCCGCCTCCATCAATATGTAAAGCCTTCAGCGTTTTTTTGTTGAAGGCTTTTTTTTATTTGAACCTCTTGCAAAAGGCTTATTTGCTTGGCCTTCCATCCCGGATTTCCCGCCGAGTTTATCAATATCAGACCTTATCCTCTTCGGCAACTATTTATATGGCGGTTCGAGCGCTGTGCCAAGGTGATTTTTCGTAAGGTTACCACAATCCTGCTTGACAATAACAAATTATTTAGGAATGCTTGATTGTCAGTGATAGAAAAATATGAGTTTTGATTGATGTGTATGTGGCTCTGCGGCTAAACCAAAACCAACATAATAATTGATATCAAGTAAAAAGATCTGTTAAATACAGTCTGATATCTGCCATTAGGTCGCAACATTTTGGCATACACATTGAGAGTGTTGTACGGATCAATGTTACTTGATTTTTAAATATAAAGAGCGCTTCAGTCGTTTAAGAGGGATTACACGCAGCTCGGCATTTTTTGTTCATTTTCGTATTAGAGACAGAACTTGGCGTGGCACCGACCAATAGTTGCCACTTAACCCGTTAACCCTGCCAGCGAGGCAACAATTAAAATAGAATATCAAAAATGGAACAGATAAAAATACTAATTGTTGAGGATGATTTTGTGTCACGGAAGTTGTTACACACATATCTTTCCGATCTTGGAGAAGTTGATATTGCCACTAATGGTAAAGAGGCTCTTTCAGCTGTAATAATGGCGTATGATGATAATCAGCACTACAACTTGATCTGTCTCGACATAATGATGGCAGAAGTTGACGGGATTCATGCACTAAAGAAAATTCGTCAAATAGAAAATGAACAGGGAGTTAATCAGGGAAAAAGGTCTAAAATAATTATGACAACAGCACTGTCAGATAAAGATAGCGTGGTCGCATCTGCCCAAGCAAATTGTGACGCTTACATAATAAAGCCAGTAACTAAATCACGTCTATATGATGAGATCCGAAAGTTTGGATTTAATGTTCCAGATCAATGAGACAATGAGGAATTGGCCCGGACCAATTTGGCTAGTTGATTTCAGGTCGCGCCTCTTATGCTGAGCTCTAAAAAAAAAATACAATGAATAAGCACTTTGATATTCCAACTATTATCGTCATCGTCATAACGTTCGTACTTTTTATAATTGCATTGTTTGCCAAAGGCTTAACGCATGATTTGCTCTTGGAGGCAGGCGTTTTTCTTGTATCAGTAAAACTAATAATGATGGGGTATAACAATAGTGTGACCAATCAAAAAGTGCTGAAAGAATTAGAAGAGATTAAAAACAGTGTAAAGAAAAATTAACAATAAATATAATAAGTTATCTTGTGTGGAGCGGTTGGGGCGAAGAGCGTAATCTTGATGGTAGTTACTGTAAACACCAGTGTTCGACTGCGGTGATTAGGAACCATTCAGGGGCGAAGCAAGGACTTGATCTTTTCTCTCAGAGCATTAGAGGTGAATAAATTGAGAAATAAATTTTTCTTTTTGAGTAATTCTCTCATAACAGGCAGTAACATTTTATTTTGTCTGGTTATTCTTGTGCTCTGCTCCTGTGACAATTCCTCAAAAACAGCCATAGTTGAGACTTGCGAGCCAACTCCATTTGATGAAATAGGACCATTTTATCGGCCTAATGCACCCATACGAAATAAGGTAGGAAGTGGATATCTTCTAGAGGGAAGGGTGTTGTCTACAAATAATTGCCGCCCTCTCCCCAAGGCCAAGCTTGAATTCTGGCTGGTAAACAGCAGAGGTGAATATGATGCTGCCCATCGGGCAACAGTAATCGCTGGCCGTGGCGGCAAGTACACTTTTGAAAGCAATCGACCGACTGACTATGTCGGCCGATTGCCGCACATACATATAAGAATAACAGCACCGGGACATGAGGAACTAATAACTCAACATTATCCCAAGGATGGTGACGTGGGTGCCACGTTTGATATTGTATTATCACCTATACCAAACGAATAACTTCAAAAGAGTTACGCCGAACGTCTCATATGATTTTGTTGCGCTATTATTCGCTGCCAATGGTCTGCAGATAATCCAGGATAGTATTAATTTTGTCTTCACCTAATTTCTGCTTATAATTTGTCGGCATAGTGGACTTGAATCCCTCCACAACATCCGCTCGAGGATCTAGAATGGAGCGCTTCAGATAGTCGCGGTCGGCTAGGACAGTTCGTTTAGTTTCTTGAGTAATGACGACAATTTCCTTGCCATACAAGCCCTTAAAGGTTGGGCCAATTCTTTTTGAACCGTCTAAGCTGTGGCAGGACATGCAACCACTCGATTCTATGAGTTCCTGGCCTTCATGCTTCGGAGCATCGTTGCCGCACCCCGCAAGAAGAGCGATAAAGCAGAGACTAATGAGGGCATGTGCATAATGAGTTCGCATGTTTGTTTCTCCTTATGTTTTCATAATCCATGCAGATCACAATATTCCAGTACTGTTAGATGGTCTGCATCAATAATAAAAGAGGCTTCGGCGGGGATGCCAGGAGCCAGGTATTTTCGATGTACTTTGCTGTCAGCCGGGACAACCTGAATCCACTCAAGAACAGTTTGTTCTTTCTTTCATGGTAAGAGGTGTATTTCCAAGCATGATTGTAAACTTTCCTTCAAATTTTTCAACAACAGGAACTTGTTTTCATAGCTCCATTCATCTTTATCACACTTTGAGGAGCTGGTAAATTGGTTTGGAGGCTCAAATCAAACCTGGCGGTCAGACAATTTGCACAGAGTCAAAATCTTCGATATAATAATTTGAAAGAATTGCTAATTTGAGAAGGCTGGTAGTTAACCATATTCTATACTAAACACAAGGTGTCCGCTTTTCGCTGGGGGAATAAAATGTCCTTTACTGCATGTCTGGTGTGAAAATGCATGAATCGAAAAAATGTCATTATTGCAGTGAAAATATTGCTGATAGTGATACTGAATGTCGCAAATGCGGTGCGCTGCTGGACGGAACAAAGCCTAACAAACTTTTGCTCTGGGTGCTTTGCTCCGTGGGCGGGTGTTTTGCCCTCTTTACACTATGGGTTGGATATAATCTTTTCCTGAGCAGTTAAACAACATACAGGAATATTTGAATGACTATCCTCAGTCTTCCAGCTTTGGTAATGGCAGTTATCGCATTTTATGTTGCCAGTTACCACCTCCTTATTTACTTCCGAAGACGTGAGCACCGCGTTGATCTTACTTTTGCCATCACAGCTCTCTGTGTAGGTCTCTACGATGTATTCTGTGCAGCTCTCTATAACGTGGCGTCACCTGTTGAAGGTGTGCAGATGCAGCGCTGGCAACTTATTTCCCTTGCCTTCCTCAGCATTTCTTATGCGTGGTTTGTCTTCGATTATGCATCCATGAAATCTAAGATCGGACCCTGGTTGTTCACTGTAATCTTTTCTGCTTTTGCACTCATTGGGTTATTTGATAAAAGCGGTTTGGCCTGGACCGATACGCCGCTTATCAAGAATTTTCAATTTCCTTATTTCGGTTGGAATATCACTTATTATGAAATGGAATTTGGCCTGGCAATGCTCTTTGAAGCGTTTATGCTCATGGCCTTCTATCTGTATCTCTATTTTGTTGCTGTCCATTTTTATTGGAAAAAGAATCCAAAACGAGCAATTCCACTTGTTCTGGCCATCGCTATTTTTATGCTCGGAATGACTGAAGACGTCTTTGTGGCCCTGGGATATTACAAATTCATATATACCATTGAATATTCTTTCATGGGGATGGTGCTGGTCATGGCCTTTGCCCTTTCCTCTGAAATTGTTGAACGGAGTAAAATTAAAAAAGAGTTATTGGAAAGTGAAGAAAAATTCAGGGCACTGGCTGATACATCTCCACTCGCTATTTACATGTCGGAAGGAATCGAACAGAAAGCTGTCTATATTAACCCGACTTTCACAGAATTATTCGGCTACACCATTGATGAAGTCCCATCGGCAGACCATTGGTGGCCTTTGGCTTACCCGGATGAAAAGTATCGCAGCCAAGTTACAGAAGAATGGCGGAAGAAAGTGGCCTATGCCATTGAGACAAGTTCGAAAATTGAGCCAATGGAAGTTGTTGTGACCTGTAAAGACGGATCAAAAAAAAATATATTATGGAATTTTATTACTATTGGAAAACAAAACTGGTTATGCGGGCTTGATTTAACTGAGCGCAAGCAGGCTGAAGATGCGTTATATGAAAATAAGGTTATTTTTCAATCATTTCTTGAAAATAGTCCAGTATATATCTTCTTTAAAGATCATGAAATACGCCCAATGATGTTGAGCAAAAATTTTGAACAAATGCTAGGCATGCCTCTTGAGGATATTATTGGCAAAACAATGGATGACCTTTTTCCTTCTAATATGGCCAAAAAAATGATTGAGGATGACAAGCAAATACTTTGCGAAGGAAAAAACATAACTGTTGTCGAACAATTTGCCGGCAGAACATACGAAACTACAAAATTTCCAATATTTATAAAAAACAAGCCCAATATGCTTGCTGGATTTACCCTGGACATTACAGACCGCCAGAGGGCAGAGGAAGAAAAGAACAAACTACAGGCTCAACTTCGTCACTCGCAAAAAATGGAAGCCATCGGAACCCTGTCTGGTGGGATAGCCCATGATTTTAATAATATTCTTGCCGCTATCCTTGGTTATGCTGATATGGCAAGGGATGACATTCCAGAGTGGAGCCCTGCTAAACATCAGGTTGAGGAGGTGTTAAAAGCTGGTAATCGTGCGAAGGAGCTTGTGAAGCAGATTTTGGCTTTCAGCCGCAAAGCAGAACAAAACCGGGTACCGGTACAAATTGATTTGTTAATTAAAGAGGCCTTAAATTTCCTGAGAGCTTCTATCCCTACGACCATTGACTTTAACCTGAGCATCAATCCCAACTGTGGATACACGTTAGCCGACCCAACACAAATCCATCAAGTTCTCATGAACATCTGCACTAACGCCGCTCATGCTATGGAAGAAAATGGCGGTGTTTTAAGTATTGATTTGAGTGTCATCGATATGAAAGTCGGTGACTTAGAGACTCATCCAAACTTACAAGCTGGGCCATATATAGTGTTGGCCATAAGCGATACTGGGACTGGTATTGAAAAAGAACATCTTGATCGAATCTTTGATCCATACTTCACAACAAAAGAGGTTGGTAAAGGTTCGGGCATGGGGTTAGCTGTGGTCCATGGAATTGTCCGTAGCCACGAAGGACTGATTTCCGTAGAAAGTTCCGTTGGCCAGGGGACAACATTTAAACTGTATTTTCCAAAAATCGAGGAGAAAGAGGAAAAATCGGAGGTTGTTGACACGAGTGCTCTGCCAAAAGGCAATGAGAATATTCTTATTGTTGATGACGATGCAAGCATTGCCAATCTTTCCCATAAACGGCTTGAAAGGCTTGGTTACCGGGCTAAAGCTATAAACAGCAGCACGGAAGCTCTTGAGCTTTTCAGGGCTGGTCCCAGCGCTTTTGACCTTGTCATTACCGATCAAACGATGCCCAAGATGACAGGTGAAACACTCGCCAAGGAACTTCTTACTATTCGAAATGATATTCCAATTATCCTGTGCACAGGGTATAGTTCAAAAATTAATGCAGATAGGGCAAATTCGATTGGGATTAAGGCCTTTGTCATGAAACCGGTTGACAATAAAGCACTTTCAAGGACTGTCAGACAGGTATTGGATGAACGGAGATGAGCAGAGTTATAAGAACATCGGTCGAATCGAACTTTTAACTATTCTTGCCAGCAGCATTAAACACCAAAAAATTAAATCTCTAAGGTAACAATCCTATGGTTTGGTGTACTGTGGAGATCGCTCAACTAAACGCTTGAGTGAACGCAGAGAACTTCTGCCGGCCTTGAATGTAAACCTCTGTGACGTGCACTCAAAACGTCCAGAAGCCTAATGGAGTATAAGATGAGTGCTAAAGATAGCAGTGACATGCTCAGGTCAGTGTTCGATGCAATACCTTCACTGATTTTTGTTGTCGACGATGATGTTAGAATCCAAGAGTATAATGCAGCGGCGGCCAGACTTTTACTAGCGGAAAGGGATACAATCCTGAAACAACGGGCTGGAGATATATTGCATTGTTTGCATACGTCTGAAACCGCGAAAGGGTGCGGGCATGCATTGTTTTGCAAAAAGTGTATTGTCAGAAATTCCGTGACCGCAGCAATTCATGGTGAGAGTATTGTGCGTAAACGCTCTAAAATGGAAATTATTCAAGATGGCAAAACAATAGAGATATACGCGTTAATTACTACCTCTCCGTTTCATTACAAGGGAAAGGAATTTGTGTTGTTAGTCATTGAGGACATAAGTGAGATATCAGAGCTTCAGCGCATAATTCCTATTTGTTCATATTGTAGGAAAATTAGAGACGACAAAGAATCCTGGCTCCGAGTTGAAGCCTATTTTAAAAATAATTGGGACCTTGATTTTTCTCATGCTCTATGTCCTGAATGTGCCGAAAAACATTACCCTGAAGAATATTTGGACATAGTATCTCCCCCCGAAATAAATGAGACAGCCGAGCAAACCGTTGAAGATGAACCGGCCAATTCCCAACGTTTTTTGCAAAGCTCATAACCTAGGCGTTGGATCAATTAATATAGAAAAAAAGAAGCAATGATAGTAATCGAAGCAGATTCTTCGTACGTTGAGTATCTTTCTGATTTCGGGAGCAAATCATTTATTTATGCTTATCAATGCACTTTGCCGCAGGAAGAGCTGAAGGAATACATCCATGTTGCATTTTCAAAATCTACCATTCTTAAAGAAATAAATGGTTCTTTGGCGACTTATTTTATATGTCAGAAACCAAAACTAAAGCCATGCGGCTACGCTAAACTGATTCAATCTCTCCCGCCCAAAGGTATCAACTCAAACCGCTGTATTGAACTGCAACGCCTTTACGTAGACAGCGATTTTAGAGGACAGGGAGTCGGTAAACTCTTAGCATTGCATGCTGATTCATATGCCAGAAATCGAGACATAAACGATATCTGGCTTCGTGTTTGGGAAGGCAATGTGGTTGCTCAGGAAATATACAAAAAGTGGGGGTTCACAATTGTCGGCGAGGAACTGTATTCGGTAGGAGAAGAGCAAAGAACGGTACTGCTGATGCGCAAATCTTTGTCGACCAGATAAAAAATCAAAAGCAAATCAGACCTGGTTGCGGCACGAGGCTGAAAGAAGCGCCGTGACGCTATTGGCAAACGTGGAATAATAAAAATGTAAAGAAATCCCAAAAATTGGATTATTCAATCACCCAATCAGGAGATGCACATGACAAAAATTCTCGTTCTTTATTACAGCATGTATGGTCACGTCGAAACCATGGCAAAAGCAGTGACTGAAGGCGCACGTAGTGTTGAGGGTACTGAGGTTGCGATCAAACGCGTCACCGATTTAATGTCGGAAGACGTGGCGAAAAAGGCGGGTGCCAAGCTCGATCAATCGGCGCCGTTTGCGACACCGGAGGAACTGGCAGTTTACGATGCCATTATATTTGGGACGCCGACCCGCTTTGGCAATATGTGTGCGCAGATGCGCAATTTCCTTGACCAGACCGGCGGGCTGTGGGCTGGTGGAAAGTTGATTAGTAAGGTGGGTAGCGTATTTACGTCCACAGGTACACAGCACGGCGGGCAGGAAACTACGATCACTTCGTTTCACACCACTCTGCTGCATCATGGCATGATCATTGTTGGTGTGCCATATTCCTGTCAGGAGCTTACGAATATGAGTGAAATTACCGGAGGGTCACCCTATGGGGCGAGCACTCTTGCCGGCGGTGATGGTAGTCGCCAACCAACAGAGAACGAAAAAATAATCGCCCGTTTCCAGGGAGCCCGCGTTGCGGAAGTGGCTAAGATGCTATCGGCTTAAAATCACCTGAACTCAGGATGAAAAAGTTAGCTCTCAAAATATGACGAACTCGTAAAAAGCCTCAATAGTCCCAAGGCCACCATGTAATACCAACTCCTCACAGAGTGGTCCGGGGATGTCGAGTGGGTTTTTACAAGACCATCAAAATATGAACCGGGAAAAAGCAGTAATTGCAGTATCATTTCTGGTGTTAGTTTTTGCAAGGAAGAGCAAACAATGAACAACGACAATATTTATCGACCGACCGAGCGTTTTTCCCAAAAACTGGAGAAAGTCAAACAGGTTGATCCTCCTGGTTACAAGCGTATCTGTCAGGTTGTAGAACGCTTGGTCGCTGAGCCGGGTGATGCGGATGGTATAATGCATGGGGTCTATCAGGGACGGTTCAAAAAATATGTTGGCAGGCGCGATTACCGAGTCATTTATTATTGGTGCAAGATTTGTCGGAAGGAGAATCGTCGTTTGGAAAATGAGTGCGAGGGTTGCCTGGCCATTCCAGACTATAGTGTTATCTTTTTTGACCTGTATCACAAAAATGAACTGAAAAAAATTAAGAAAAATTCCTGAAGAACCCAGTTTTATGATCTCAACTGCCTTGAGTGAGCTTGAAACATGGATACTATAGTCATAATTAATTTTAACAAGGCAGTCAGAGGGTCTGTGGCGCTAATCGAGGCAAATTCAGGTAGTGTAGCAGGTTGATTGTCAGGTTAGAGCAACTCATGTATAGGAGCAACTTGAACGGTGGAAACATTAAAGCATCTCTTTGATAGGAATCTGGCGTGGGCCGATGAAATTAAGGAGAAGAACCCAGAATTTTTTTCACAATTGTCTCAGCAGCAATTTCCAGAATATCTTTGGATTGGTTGTTCAGACAGTAGAGTGCCTGCTAATCAAATTGTAAATCTACCTCCGGGCGAGGTATTTGTTCATCGTAATATTGCAAACGTTGTCGTGCATACGGATTTGAATTGTCTTTCTGTAATACAGTATGCGGTTGAAGTGCTTAAGGTAAAGCACATTGTCGTTTGCGGTCATTACGGGTGTGGCGGAGTAAGGGCGGCAATGGAGAATACAGAGTACGGCCTTATCAACAATTGGCTCCGTCACGTTAAAGATGTAGGTCGTTTCAATGCCGAAAAGCTAGAAGGGTTAAAGCATGATGAAAAACTGGATTTGTTATGTGAACTCAATGTGATTGAACAGGTAACAAATGTGTGTAATACCACCATTGTTCAGAACGCCTGGAAAAATGGGGTAGAGCTTTCGGTTCATGGTTGGATATATAGTATTATTAATGGGATACTGAAAGATCTGGACACATGTATTACATCGCGAGCACAACTTATTGAAAAAACCGGCAACCGCCTCTATTAAAATAACAAAAGCGCCGTGGCAGTGGGCCAGGGCGCTTTTGTTGTTTTACTGTATTTCTCCAAAACTGCTGCTACGAACTGCCGTAACTATGCAATCCGGAGAGTAGAAAATTAACACCATAATATGTGAAAACGACACTGAAGAAACCGAGAATTGCAATCCAGGCAATGCGTTTACCGCCCCAGCCTTTTGTGAAGCGTGCATGCATTGCAGCGGCATAAATGAACCAGGTTATCAATGACCATGTTTCTTTCGGGTCCCAGCTCCAATACGTTCCCCAGGATTCATTGGCCCAGATTGCGCCTGTAATGATTCCCACACTGAGCCAGACAAATCCAAAGACAATGGCTTTATAGATAACATCGTCGATGATGCGAAGGCTGGGCAAAGTACTCATAATTCCGGTATCCGGTTCTTTTGTGCCTTTGATTTTTTCCTCATGCCTGTTTTTAACCAGATACATGATACCAACGCCACAGGCGACAGCAAACGCTGCATAACCGACAAAACAGGTCATGACATGGGCCAGCAGCCAGTTGCTTTGCAGGGCCGGGACAAGAGGTTTTATCTCAGCGGTAATCTCTCCGGCAAAGGAGGCGTATGCCATACTGAAAAATGCAAACGGCACGGCGAAGGCGCCAATGGTTCTGTTTTTGAATTTCCATTCCAACCAGAGATAGAAGAGACCAGTGGTCCAGGAAAATACAACCAGGGATTCGTACATATTGGACAGTGGAGCATGTCCATAACCCATTTTGTAGGATTCAACCCAGCGCAGGGCCAGCCCGGCTGTTTGGGTCAAAACAGCACCAAGAGTTACAAGTGTGCCTAAAAGGCCAAGTTTTTGAGAACGAAAAACAAAGATTCCTATGTAAATCATCGACGCAAATAGATACGCAAAAGTTGTGAAACCAAGTAGCTGTTGGCTGTTCATAATTTTCCCTTTAAGTTGTATTTATGAGTTTTTAAATTCAAGCAACGAGTTACTTTCAATTTCTTCATATAAAGCGGCCATTGTACGTTCAAAACCGATTTTATTTTTATTGCTTAACCCTGCTACGAGAATAGTTGAGTTGTTAGAGTCGGCGTCCTTTGAGACAAAAACCCAGATTCTTCTGTGAGAAAGATAAAAGATAATAATGAGACCGACAATCATCATTATACAGCCGAAATAAACAGTCCAGACTCCAGGGTCTTTAACAACCTGGAGGCCAGTGGCAAAACGAGGTTTAACTGTAAAAGAATAAGTTGTGTCCGGCCGTTTAACCGTTACCACGCCTCCTTCGGTTGCCCAAAATTCCGATGGGGCGGCTTTGCCGTCTGAGAACCAGATTTTATAGCTGTATCGACGCAGATTGTCCGGTCCCGTAATGTTGGTAATGCCAAAGCTGATGTTTTCCGGCGGCCATTTTTGTTCGCGGCGCGGCTCAATAATAAAATCCCCGGAATTTTGGTTGCTGTCATTAATGATTCTGGCTACGAACTGGCCGTCCATGGACTGATAACTTGCCTGATAAAATGTTAATCCGGCATATTGCAGGGGGTGATTGACTTCGATGCTCTGTGTGAAACTTGTGTTGTCATCACGGATTACAGTAAGGCTGGAAACATAATCTTTTGGCATGCCTGTGTCGTAATAAGTCAGGTCAAACTGGTTGCAGCGAACCTTAAATCCTTTCAAAGGGATTGGTGCGTGGTCTTTTTCTGAGGAGTAGACTTTATCTGTTGTGTAGCCTTCCGGAACCATGACACTGGCCTTGAAGCCCAGAAATGTGCCTATAAGGGCGCCGGCAAAAATAACTAAAATACTTACATGGACAACAATCACGCCAAGGCGGGTCCAGGCGCCTTTTTGACTGAACAGAAGAGTGCCGCCGTCTTTTTCCCCTGATTGGGTTTTCCAGCCAGCCGTCTTCATAATATTTTGAATGACATCTTTTGCCTGGGCGGGAGTGCTTTGTACAGAATAGGCTTTGCGCACGGCCATCTTCCGCAGGCGGTCAATTTTTGTATTAGAAAGATTATCTAATGTCACCACTTTCCAGATATGGGGCAGACGCTCAATGGTGCAGACAATCAGGTTGAGTGAAAATAAAACGAGCATGCCGACAAACCACCAGGAGGCGTACATATCGTCAAAGGAGAGCATTTTAAAGACTTTTGCTGTACCGTTGCCGTATAATTCGATGTATTTCTCTGGTGATTCATTTTGGGGTATGAGTGTGCCGATAATTGATGCTGCCGCCAGAATAAACAGGCTGAAGAGGGCCAGTTTAACCGATGCAAAAAAGTTCCAGACTATATTTCCCTTATTTTTTTTCATAGCAGAGGGTGCATCTCCTCATTTTTTGTTTGATATTAAGCTATCCTAAATAGCCAAAAAAAAACTGCCAGTGCTCATGGCAGAATTTTGAAAAAGGACGCATTAAAGAGTGAGCTGTCTCAATTTAAAAGTTCTACTATACTAAGTCTTTTTATGATTTTTTCAAATAAATTCATAAAAATTGTTTAGTCGCCGCCCATTTCCTCAAGGAGCCTGTCAATGTCGTCCTGGCTGGCTTCTCCAGAGCCTCCAGCGTCGGATGGTTCCGGCTCTTTCGGCTTAGCGGCCTCCACTTTTTCTCTGATCTGCTCTTGGAGGGTCTGTACGCTTTCGTTGCCGGCAGCAAGGCCGTCGTCAAAAGAAAGGGTTGTGTCTTCCGATTTCTTGTCGAGCATTGAGCTATAAAAAGCAGAAGTCTTTTTGACTTGGTACCATAAGGTGTTTGTAAAATTGTCACCACCATCAAGACTTCCACTTTTTGCCAATAGCGATGCATCGTCAATAATACTGCCAGTGATAGTAATAGCATCGTTAATTGCGTCGGTAAGCTCACTGCTGCCACTGTTTGCAACAGGGGCAACTTCTTCATCTGTGCCACCAGCAAGGGCTTTGTTGACAAGATCCCGGCATTCGACAAGAATTGCAGCAAGGTCGTCGTTGCCTGTCGGCGCCGGCGCTGCTTTCTCTTCTGCCGGAGTCTCCGTTTCTGCACCCTCGATAGCTATTTCTACCTCCTCTGTGGGAGGGACTTCCAGAGGTAGAAATTGGTCAAGAAATATTTCGGACTGCTGCTGGTCCATTTTTTTCAGCAGGTTCGACACCGCTTTATCGGTGGTTGCCTTTGCCAATGATTGGTAGAGATCGGACATGGGGACATTTAAGAAGCCATCGTCGTTCTGGTAACCACTCACTTTTGGGCTGATTGCATCATAAAAAGCATTTTTTTCAAAAATTTCGTCTGCCTTGCCCCTGGCATTTTGGATGTGTGTTTTTACTGTTTCATTGGTGCAGAGTTCATACATGGTCTGGAATGTAGCATCCAGGTCAAATAGATGGCGGGTTATTGTTTGAGAAGCTGCAGCAGCCGGAGCTTTACTTTCGCTGTCGGTATCGGAACCGCTGCCTCCTCCGCCAGCCATCTGCTGTGCCTGGTCTAATTTTTGTACCAGCTCCTGTATTAGAGCATTTGATGGCCCGTTTCCGCTGCCGGAGTTTCCAGTGGAAAGTTTTCTGGCTGAAATCAGAACTTTTTGTAGATCAGTTGCCATTACCGAAAGATCTTCAATGCCTTCGGGTGTTTGGTTGCCACCAGGGTTGTCTCCTAAGCTGTTTGACAGTTCTGATAAGTCAGCCGTAACTTTTTCGGCAGTTTGTTTATAAAAATCGTCAGCAGGAAGTGCATCAATTGCCTCTACCTGAGCGGAGGATGTTGCCGGTTGCTGTGGTGGGGGTGGTTCTGGTGAAGCAGCTGAATCTTTTTTCTCGACCTCAACAATTTTCTCGATTTCTACTATTTTTTCGACAACCTTGGTTGTACTTGAGTCTTTTGACTCAAGTACAGTGATATTGAAGATAAGGTTGTCGGTGGGAATCCTGAAAAACCCGCTGCATACTTCCAGGTTGACTTCAGTTTTCGTTTTTTCTGCCATGAGTCTCTCCAAACTATAATTTAATTCTCTTAATTGATTAGTTGCATCAAGGCAATAGCACTGTTATTTGTGCACTCTTCCTGTAAATCGTAGGCCTATCTCATAGGTGCCCGGTGTTTCATTTTTTTCAGAACACCACATGACGGCACCAATGGCTTTAAGGTAACCAACGTCTTTATCGTTACCGGTCCTGATCCACTCATCATCAATTTCTTTCCAGCCGTAAAAATGCAGCTCAATGATAAATTGTTCATTCTTGATTAATGGTTCCGGAGCCAGGAAACGAATCCCTCCGCCACTGAAATCACAAAGCTCAGCTTGTTTCATGTCCCCGTGGTTGGCAATATCCACCATAGGCTGATAACGCATTAATGATCTGCGGTCAAGACGACCGTGCTGCCTTCGGTCATCCTTCAGCTCCGCATTTGCCGGCTGATTGGTTTCTGCCATGGTAGGTTGTTCCTTGAGAAAATTAATTTACTATTACAGTTCTACTCATATTTTAGTGAAAAAATCAAATTATTTATGTGTGATTTCAAGCACTAGATAGATTTGACGGCTCTACGTTCTGAATAACTGTGCAGTGTGGCGTTTATAGCAAAGATCGTGAATTCTGGCATCTGTGCATATTGGTGGTCGGCTGTTGACGAATCCGCAGGGGAGTGTGTGGTATGGCGTCTTGTTGCAAGTGTATGGCGGTGAAGAATGCATTGCTTAGATATTGGGTTGCGGGAAGAGATGAAAACGCCGTCCCTGGCTGTTTTCATCGCAAGCCCTGTCCTTCTAGAAGCTCTATCCAGTGCGCAGGCTTCCTTGCCCGTCCGAACTCAAAGGCTCAATCTTTTTATCGGAAGGGGATCAGCAAAAATGAAATAGAAACCGAGAGCCGCTTAGTTTATTTAAGGAAAGGCAGTAGCTGTTTGAATTCAGGTGTGCCAGCCCTTTGGAGCAGCTCATAAATGACAAGTTCTGTGTTGGCTATAATACCGCCGATTTCCCGAATTCGATCGAGGCCGGTTTGATAGTTTTCTTTGGTCCGAGAGGAGACCGCGTCGGCGGGAACCCAAACAGAAAAACCATGAATGAGCGCCCCTACCACCGTCTGGTAAATACAGATGTGAGTTTCAACCCCACAGACAATCAACGTGTCAATATCGCTATCCAGACTGTTGATAACAGTTATAACATCATCATTATTAAAACAACTGAATTCCATTTTATCCGTAGGGGTTAACGGACCGAGTTCCTCGGTGATTTCGGGCAGGAGTTTGCCGATTTTATCGACGTACTGGGTGGTTGGAACTATGGGAATGTTGAGGGTTTTGGCTGTTTTGATCAGCAGAACGGAGTTTTTTACAACCCGGTCCCTTTCATCAATTACAGGCATCAGTCGTTCTTGAGCATCAATAACCAGAAGGGCGCATTGGGATGGGTTGAGGTAATTAAGGAACAAAACAATCCTCCTTCTTATGGCTTTTAGTAAATAACAGTTTGCAAAAGGGCCACTTTTTCTTACACTTCGAGAAACTTACTGTTAAATGATCTCCCTCCCATATTTACCCCAGGGGCTATAAATATGCAATATCTGCGCGTTATCGATCTGTTGAAGAAAAGGCCTGTTGGTTCGACAGTGGAAATTACGGGCTGGCTTAAGTCCTGTCGGATTTCCAAAAATGTCTCGTTTCTTGATATTAGTGACGGTTCCTGCCTGTCTGGCATCCAGGCAGTCCTTGATACCGGGGCATCAGGCGCCGAAGAAGCCAGTGCCAGGCTTGCAACTGGCTGTTCCGTCATCGTTAATGGGACCCTTGTCGATTCGCCGGCCCAGGGACAGGATGTGGAGCTGCAGGTTACGCATATTGAGGTTGTGGGCGGCTCACCGGAGAGCTACCCGCTGCAGAAAAAAAGACACAGCTTTGAATTCTTAAGGGAGATTTCTCATTTACGTGCCAGAACCAATAGTCTTGGGGCGGTTTTCAGAGTAAGAAGTGCGCTGGCCTATGCTGTGCACACCTTTTTTAACGAGCGCGGCTTTGTCTATGTTCATACGCCGATTATCAGCACCGGCGATTGTGAAGGGGCCGGCGAAACGTTTACAGTGACCGCTCTTGATTTGAAAAAAGTGCCATTGGCAGATGGCATGGTTGACTGGCGGCAGGATTTTTTTGGCCAACAGGCAAACCTGACGGTCAGCGGTCAGCTGGAAGCAGAGGCCTATGCAATGGCCCTGGGGAATGTCTATACCTTTGGGCCGACATTCAGGGCGGAGGATTCCAATACCAGCCGTCATTTAGCCGAGTTCTGGATGGTGGAGCCTGAAATGTCTTTTTGTGACTTAACGACTGATATCGATATTGCAGAAGAGTTTCTGCAGTATCTGGTCCGCTATACCCTGGAGCATTGCGAGGAAGATCTCAACCTCTTTGCAAAATTCGTCGATAAATCTTTGCCGTCCCGGCTGGACCAGGTTCTGGAGAGGCCTTTTGTTCGTTTGTCCTATACTGAAGCTGTTGAGTTGTTGGGCAAGGCAAAGGTGAATTTTCAGTACCCCATCTCCTGGGGTACCGATCTGCAATCGGAGCATGAACGCTATTTGTCGGAGCAGGTTTTCAGGCAGCCGGTGGTGCTGACTGACTATCCTCAGGCCATAAAACCGTTTTACATGCGGGTGAACAGTGATGAAAAAACGGTTGCGGCAATGGATATTCTTTGTCCCGGTATCGGAGAAATGGTTGGAGGCAGCCAGCGCGAGGAGAGACTGGACGTTTTGACAGCGCGCATGGAGGCCTTGGCCATGGACATGGATCGGTATCAATGGTATCTGGATTTACGCCGCTATGGCAGCGTTCCCCATGCCGGGTTCGGCCTGGGGTTTGAACGGATGGTCCAGTTCGTTACCGGCATGAAGAATATCCGGGAGGTTATTGCCTTTCCACGGACCCCTGGGTCGGCGGGATTTTAAGGCCAGGTTGTTTCGTACCGTCGGGAAAACAATAATGCCAACTGCCTGCGCTGCAAAGCGGCGTAGGCAGTTGGCATTGGATTGGCTATGAATTGAGTGGGTTTACTTTAGTGCAATATTGTCAAGAACCACTGTGCCATTTGTGATCGTCAATGAACTAATTGACGATAAGGACGGATTATCTGAGAAATCACAGTAGTACCCTCCTGACAGGGTCAAACTAATATTTCTGTCAAACAGAATATTTTCACCAGAATCTGCTGCTGTAATCTCAATGGTATCATAGTCAACGGCATTTGGATCATCAATCGCAAACTGGATTGATGAAAAGATCTCGAATGTCATATCATTTCGACAGATAGTTGTTTCTCCTTCTATGCACTCAGATACACAGATTGAAGAACAACCATCACCATCAATTAGATTGTTGTCGTCACACTCCTCCGTTCCTTCGACTACCCCGTTGCCACAAGTTTCTGGATCACATGCGTCACCAATCAGATCGCCGTCGGTATCTGTCTGATCTGTATTCGCTATGGTCGGGCAGTTGTCCACATCACCGCAGACTCCGTCGCCGTCAGCATCATTGGCGGCATCATTCGGACAGGCATCACAGACATCGCCTAAGCCGTCACTGTCCGCATCCTGCTGATCAGGGTTACTTTCAGCTGGACAGTTATCTTCAGTGTCACAAATTCCGTCTCCATCAGCGTCAGGGCAATATTCTGCCAGGATGAACGGCGAAAAGGAAGACGTTTGTCCACAAACGGTATTGGTAAACGTATCAACGGATATCGTTATGTCCACCCAGCCTGGATCAACCCAATGAAATATTTTAAGATCAGCTTCATTGCCTTGCACACTAATCTCATCATAATCAATGCAAATTGTGGCAGTTCCGCCAAATGTTCCTGGAAAATCAATTTCAAACGCTGTTCCATCAATAAGGCTGAAGTTTGCCGGAGGCTCAGGACTCGGTATTGGAGCTACCGTCATATCGCCGCCCACGGTCACGTCCGGTAGAACAATAGAGATTTCCGGTGTAAGATCAACTTCGGTATCACCTCCAGGATTTTCGACAACGGTTGAACCGGTAAGAGGATCACAGATGTCTCCAGTCCCGTCGCCATCCGTGTCCTCCTGATCTGCGTTACTATCAACTGGGCAGTTATCACAGGCATCTCCGACACCATCGCCATCACTATCTGTCTGGTCAGCGTTTGGATCAACGGGGCAATTGTCATCTTCGTAGACACAGTCGCCGTCGGTATCAATGTAATACAACCAGACATCGTAATCACCGGTCACTCTTGACCAAGTTACCAATTTAGTCCGGTCTGTGCTCCAGTCAAAAGATATAAGCCCATCTGTATCAAAGCTGTGCTGTACTGGAGAGCTTGAACCATTCGCATCCATCACCCATACATTATCACTGCCGCTCCTATCCGAAACAAAAGCTATTTGACTGCCGTCAGAACTCCAGAGAGGAGATGAATCGTAACTTAGATCAGTCGTAAGTTGAAGTTGGCCGGATCCATCTGCGTTCATTACCCAGATATCACCGCTTCCGCCTCTATCCGAAACAAAAGCTATTTGACTGCCGTCAGGACTCCAGACTGGAGAGGAATCATTACCCAGATCAGTAGTAAGTTGAACAGGGTTAAACAAACTTGCATCTGTCACCCAGATATCATAATTACCGGTGCTGTTTGACTGGTAGGCTATTTGACCACCACTAGGATGCCAGTCTGGGTACATATCATCACCCGGATCAACCGTAAGCTGAATTGGTGAGGTGGAACCATCTGCAGCCATTACCCAAAGATCATAACTGCCTAAACTATTTGACTCATAGGCTATTTGGCTTCCATCAGGGCTCCAAACAGTGCTGTAAACAGTACCTGGATCAAAAGTGAGCTGTTCAGGGTTGGCACCATCCGCATCCATTACCCAGATGTAATTGGGGCTGCCATGCCCACCACCGTTTTTATACGCTATCTTTGCTCCGTCGGGGCTCCAAACCGGTGTTCTGTCTGAACTTGTCACAGAAGAAAGCTGTATAGGGTTCGAGCCATCCGTATCCATTACCCAGATAGCCATACCCATACCGCTTCGGTTGGAACGAAAAACTATCTTGCTGTCGTCCGGACTCAACTGAGGCTCCATATCAAGCCCTGGGTCGGAGGTCAGCTGCACTGGATTGGCGCTAAGCGGACACTCATCTATACAGTCCGGTGTGCCATCTGAATCTGTGTCTGTATCGGCAATCCCGCAACCGCAGACGCCAGGTTCAGTCTTGTCCGGATCAGCCGCACAGAGGTCGCAGGCATCGCCAGTTCCGTCGCCGTCAGTGTCTATCTGATCAATATTTGAAATGTCGGGGCAATTGTCCTCATAGACACAGTCACCATCGGGGTCCGAAAAAGATAACCAGATATCGTAATTCCCGCTCATTAATGACCAGGATACGAATTTAGTTCCGTCTGCACTCCAGTCAAAGGTTCTAACACCGACTGTATCAAAAGTACGCTGTACCGGTGGGGTCAGGCCGTCAGCAGCAATCACCCAGACGTTATCACTGCCACTCCTATCTGAAATGAAGGCTATTTGACTGCCGTCAGAACTCCAAACAGGATACCCATCGGAACTTGAATCAGTAGTAAGCTGAATCTTGTTGGCGCCAGACGCATCCATTATCCAGATATCATAACTGCCTGCTCTATCAGAAACAAAGGCTATTTGGTTGCCGTCAGGGCTCCATACTGGAGACGAATCATAACCCGGATCACTAGTTAGTTGAACAGGGTTAAACCCACTTGCATCCGTCACCCAGATATCATAGTTACCGGCACTGTCTGACTGATACGCTATTTCATTGCCATTAGGACTCCAGGCAGGAGAGGTTTCCTCACCTGGATCATAAGTAAGCTGCATTGGTGCAGTGGAACCATCTGTAGCCGTTACCCAGATATCATAACTGCCGGCACTATTTGACTCATAGGCTATTTGGCTTCCATCAGGGCTCCAAACAGTATTGTAAACATAAGTTGAATCAAAAGTGAGCTGGACTGGGTTGGCACCATCCGCATCCATTACCCAGAGGTAAACGGGGTTGCCATGCCCACCACCGTTTCTATACGCTATTTTTGCTCCGTCGGGGCTCCAAACCGGCGTTCTGTCTGAGCCTGTAACAGAAGAAAGCTGCACAAGGTTGGAACCACCCACATCCATTACCCAGATAGCCATACCCGTACCGCCGCGGCTGGAACGAAAAGCTATCTTGCTGTCATCCGGACTCAATTGGGGTTCCATGTCGAGCCCTGGGGCGGTGGTCAACTGGATTGGATTGACGCTGAGAGGACATTCATCTATACAGTCCGGTATGCCGTCTAAATCCGTATCTGTTTCAGCAATACCGCAGCCGCAGATGCCAGGTTCGGTCTTGCCCGGATCATTCATACAGAGATCACAGGCATCTCCGGCTCCGTCGCCGTCACTATCTGTCTGATCAGCGGTTGAAACATCGGGACAATTGTCTTCGTAAATACAGTCGCCATCGGTGTCCAAGTAATATACCCAGATATCGTAGTCATCAGTTTTTCGTGAAAAGGTTAATAGCTTGGTTCCGTCCGCACTCCAATCAAATACCAGAGTGTCCGCCGGATCAAAGGTGAGCTGCACAGCGGGAGTTAAGCCATCCACTGCAATTGCCCAGGCATCACTGCTGCCGCTCCTGTTCGAATAAAAGGCTATCTGTGTGCCATCTGAGCTCCAAATGGGGGACCAATCGCTGTTGAGATCGGTAGTAAGTTGTACCGGATTAGAGCCATCCGCATCCATTACCCAGACATCATTATTGCCTGATCTATCAGAAATAAAAGCTATTTGGGTTCCGTCAGGACTCCAGGCAGGAGACCAATCGCTATTAATCGGTTCAGCAGTAAGCTGAACAGGATTGGTGCCGTCCGCGTTCATTATCCAAATATCATCACTGCCTGCTCTATTAGAGACAAAAGCTATTTGTGTACTGTCAAGACTCCAGGCAGGGGACGAATTATTGGTTGAATCAGTTGTAAGCTGTGTTGGATTAGATCCATCTGCTTCCATGACCCAGATATCAGTGGTATGAAAACGTGCATTACCGACCATATACGCAATTCTGGTTCCATCAGGGCTCCAGTCAGGCGATCTGTCTGAAGTTGTCACAGTAGAAAGCTGAACAAGGTTGCCGCCGTCCGCATCCATGACCCAGATTGCCATGGTCCCGCCGCGGTTTGAACGAAATACTACTTTTGTCTCGTCCGGGCTCCACTTCGGCTCCCAATCTTGGTTGGAATCGGAGGTCAGCTGGATTGGATTGGCGCTGGCTGGACATACGTCAATACAGTCCGGGGTGCCATCTGAATCCGTGTCTGTATCAGCAGTTCCGCAACCGCAGATACCAGGTTCGGTCTTACCCGGATCATTCAAACAGAGATCACAGAGATCTCCGGTCCCGTCGCCGTCACTATCTATCTGATCACTGTTTGAAACATCGGGGCAATTGTCTTCATAGACACAGTCACCATCGGGATCCGAAAAAGATAACCAGAGATCGTAATTACCGCTCTTTCTTGACCAGAATACGAATTTATTTCCATCTGCACTCCGGTCAAAGGTTCTGACACCATCCGTATCAAAAGTACGCTGTACGGGAGAGCTTGAACCATCCGCGGCAACCACCCAGATATTATCACTGCCGCTCCTGTCCGAAATAAAGGCTATTTGACTACCGTCAGCACTCCAGGCAGGCAATGAATCGTATCCAATATCAGTTGTAAGCTGAAGTTGATTGGAGCCACCCGCATCCATGATCCAGATATCATAATTGCCAGTCCTATCCGATACAAAAGCTATTTGACTGCCGTCAGGACTCCAGACTGGATACATATCCGCTCCAGGATCAAAGGTGAGCTGCATAGGGTAGGTACCATACGCATCAACCATCCAAATATCATCGTTGCCGGCACTTGCCGACTGGTAGGCTATTTGGCTGCCGTCAGGACTCCAGGCAGGATACCTGTCATAACTTGGATCAGTTGTAAGCTGAATCTTATTGGAGCCATCCGGATTCATCACCCAGATATCATCATTGCCAGCACTTCCTGACTGATAGGCTATTTGGGTTCCGTCGGGACTCCAAGCAGGAGAGTCATCATTACTTGGATCAGTTGTAAGCTGAACGGGATTGGAGCCATCCGCATCCATTACCAGGATATCACCGATCCCCCCACCCGGTCCGGCTGTCCCCGTCTTGTAGGCTATTTGGGTCCCGGTTGGGCTCCAAACCGGCATTCTGTCTGAAGTTGTTGCGGTAGTGAGCTGCACAGGGTTGGAGCCATCCGCATCCATTACCCAGATATCCATACTGCCGTTTCGGGTAGAGCGAAACGCTATCTTGCTTTCATCCGGGCTCCACTGCGGCTCCAAATCAAGTCCCGGGTCGGTGGTCAACTGGATTGGATTTGCACTGGTGGGACAGTCGTCGCAGACATCTCCTGTACCGTCATTGTCGGTATCAGTCTGGTCAGAATTGGCCGCGGCCGGGCAGTTGTCAACACAGTCAAGAACCCCGTCAGAATCGGCATCTCCTATATCCAACATACCACAGCCGCAGATGCCCGGATCTGCCTTGAGGGGATCGCTTGCGCATAGATCATTGCAGTCAGGAGTGCCGTCACCGTCAATATCAGTATCCGCCACTCCGCAGCCGCAGATTCCGGGTTCTGTCTTGTTGGGATCGCCAGGGCAAGAGTCTATAGTTGGTAGGACCTGCAGGGGGAGAGTGCTGTCCGTTGTTGTACCGTCACCCAATTGACCAAAAAAGTTACTGCCCCAGGCCCAGATGGTTCCATCTCCTTTGATGGCAAGACGGTGTGAGGCGCCGCCGCCGATGATGGCCCAGTCGTAATATGATCCGACCTGCACCGGAGTACTTCCGTTTGTCGAGTCGTCGCCCCATTGCCAGATGCTGCCATCGGTTTTCATTGCCAAGGTATAAGGGATTCCACCGACTGCAGCAGTCCAGTTGGTATCTGTGCTGATCTGGACGGGGATATTGCTATCGGTTATTGTGCCGTCACCCAGTTGGCCGTAATAATTTCTTCCCCAGGCCCACAAGGTGCCGTCACTGTTAATGGCGACGGAGTGATCCCGCCCGGCGCCGATGGCCGACCATGTAGTTCCGGAGTTGACTTGCAGCGGGACATTACTGTTGTTGTTCGTGCCATCGCCGAGCTGACCGTAAAAATTATTGCCCCAAGTCCACAGGGAACCGTCTGTCTTCAGGGCCAGGCAAAAGCTCTTTCTCGCAAAGACAGCGGCCCAGTCATTGTCTGTGCCGATCTGCTGCGGGACCAGGCTGTCGTTGTTGGTTCCGTCTCCCAACTGTCCGGATGAATTACTGCCCCAGGCCCAGAGAGTGCCGTCAGTTTTTAAGGCAACGGAATGACCAACGCCTCCTTCGACTTGCTTCCAGTCAGTATCGATGCTGATCTGGACGGGGATATTGCTGTCAATTATCGAGTTGTTGCCCAGCTGGCCTGAAAAATTGGCCCCCCAGGCCCATAAGGTGCCGTCTGCCCTGATGGCCAGAGTATGATCACGACCGTTACCGGTAGTCTTCCAGTTGCCGGTTGTGTCGATTTGCAGAGGAACCAGGCTGTCGGTATTTGTTCCATCGCCAAGCTGGCCATCTGTATTTTCACCCCAGGTATAGGTCGTGCCGTCTGCTGTTATGGCAACACTGTGCCCAAATCCGCCACCCACTTGCGGCGTCGCTGCGTTAACCTGTGATGATCCTAACACGAAGACCAATCCCCAAAACAAATACCTCAAGAATCGTTGCATTCTCCTTTCCTCCTTTTGGTCATTATTATTTGACAAACAAAATGGCATTTTAAAGTCAGTGGTGATTCGGCTATCTTGGTTCTCCTTTGTTGCTCGCGCTTGTGTTTAAAAGCTTTCTGTTACGATCGTCCCAACTGATCATTTACATGAGAACTATTCAGTAATAATAATTATCAATAATCTTGTATTCTCAACATGTTACATGCAATAAATGAGCCCTCATTCACCGAAATATATCTTTATTAGGTTTTCTAGGATATTTCGGAAGGTTAGCCTTGGTGGAGGATTTTGTAAGCGTTTCTCGGTAGATCTGGGGCAAGTGATTTTCTGGGGATTTGGCGAAAAGGGGTTGGGGTAAATGACTAATCGGGGAGTTTCAATGATATGTGATTGCCAAGGACATTGAGTCTGATACTGGCCTGCATATTTCACAAGTCGAGGCGCCGGAGAGGCAAAGTGTATGGTGTTACGCAATACTTTAGTATGCGCCAGGCCATACACTGCAGGCTATACAGATGTATCGGCTTGCCAGAAGGTGAGGCATTTTGCGATGAAAGTTATTATTGTATTTGGTACAAAGTGTAACCTGGATATTGTGCTCTACCTTTCGAAAAAACACCATAATTTAAGCATGTTATCTTCTTTGAAGCAAAAAATCCATGAAATATGTGGGCTAGCTGTGGTTCACTGGGGGTTGAGGAACAAGTGCTCCGCTTCCACTGCCTTTGAGAAATAAAAGCCCTGCACTTCATCACATCCTTCGGCTTCCAGGAAAGCGAGTTCTGCTTCGGATTCAATGCCTTCAGCTGTGACTTTGAGGCCAAAACTGTGGGCCATGGCAATAATGGCCCGGACCAGGGCACTGTTTTTCGCGTCAGTGGCAACATTGCGGATAAAAGAACGGTCAATTTTGAGTCGGTCGACCGGAAAATGTTTCAGATAATTTAAAGATGAATAGCCAGTTCCGAAATCATCGATAGCTAAATGGATTCCCAGAACTTTCAGTTCGACAAGTGTGGCAATGGTTTTCTTTTCCTCTTTCATCAGGGTGTTTTCAGTGAACTCCAATTCCAGGGAGGATGGCTCCATGTTTGTTTCAGAAAGGATTTCATTGACGGCATCAATGAAATCAGGCTGCGAAAACTGCTGCCCTGAGATATTGACAGCGACCCGCAGATTATGAATACCGGCATCTTTCCACTTTTTGTATTGCAGGCAGGTGGACCGCAAAATCCATTTAGTGAGAGAGCTGATGATGCCGCTTTCTTCTGCTACCTCAATAAAGCTGTCCGGTGAAAGGGAGCCCAAGGTTGGGTGGTGCCAGCGCAAAAGCGATTCAACACCAACAATTTTTTTATTGTGGATGTCGATTTGCGGCTGAAATTCGAGGAAGAGTTCGTCTTTTTCCAAAGCCTGGAGAAGACTGGCTTCGGTATCGCGGCGGTGTAAGGCTCTCTGGGACATGGAGTCGTCAAAAAACTTATAACTTGAGCGGCCAGCTTCCTTGGCGGCGTGGCGTGCTGTTTCGGCATTCTGCATGAGCACACTCACGGAGTTGCTGTCGGTTGGATATACGGTTATGCCGATGCTTGCCGAGGTGTAGATTTCTTCACCGTTTATCAGAAAAGGTTTGCTTACAGCGGTGATAATTCGCTGGCAGGTCAGAATGATTTCCCGGCTGTCGGCGACATTGTTTAACAGGAAAGCGTAAGTGTCGCTGCCCATTCTGGAGAGGGCGGCTTCTTCCGGGAGCAAGTCCTGCAGCCTGACAGCAACGGCAATCAGTAAGTCGTCACCTGTGTCGTGGCCAAGGGCGGTGTTGACATCCTTGAACTGGTCAAGATCCAGAAAAATAATGGCGATTTTACTCTTGAAATTTGATGACTGGCTAATTGCTTTTTCTACCATCCCCATAAAATTGGTGCTGTTGGGCAACCCGGTCAGGGTGTCATAATAGGCCAACTGGTAGACTCTTTGTTCTGTTTTTTTTCGTTGGGTAATGTCATGGACAAGACACACTGTTTCAGCAGGGGTGTGGTGTTGATCTTTTCCGCCGAGCAAAGAAACGTTTATCGCTGCAATAACTTCTTTCCCTGATGGGGTCAGGAGGTTGGTTTCATAGCTGAAAGGTTCTTTATTGTCGGCAAGCAGAGATAGTCGGGCTTTCACCTGTTTGGCGTTTTCCCAAAGCTCTGAAAAGTTGCGCCCTATCAACTCTTTCTGGGTGTATTCCGTTAATTGTTCTGTTGCCGGGTTGACCTTGATAATTTCACCGCTGTTAGAAACAACCAGCAGCGCCTCACCCATGGAACTAATAATATTATCGAGCTGATTCCCCATCACAGCGATCTCTTCCCTGCTTTGTTGCAGATCAATTGCCATCCTGTTGAAGGATTCGTTCAGTGTTCCGATTTCATCACTGCGCTGGGTTGAAACATTGACCGAGAAATTTCCCTTACCGATTTCTTCAGCCCCTTGCCGTAATTGGGCCAGACCTTTTGAAATTGATATGGAGAGAGAAAGACCTGAGAGAATCGAAACAACGGCGGCAATCGCAACTGCCAGAATAATGATTAAAAAGGCCTGGAATATTGCTTTGGCCATCTGCGCCTTCATGGCATTCAGTTCGCTGCGTTCATTAGCCAGCGCATCATTGATGACTTTAAGAAACTCTGTTTCGTTTTTCTCCAATAACGCTTTTTTTTGCAGGATATCTTTCCAGACGGTTTCAGTTTCAACTAGTTGCAGCAATTTATTGCTGGTTGTGATTAGCTGAAGGCCATTCGTCTGGATGGTATCGACAAAGTGCTGCTCCTCAGGGAAAAATTCTTTGACCAGGTGCTCATATTTCGCAAACGACTGAAGGAAGGCCTTATGGCCAACCTGCAGGAGTTGCATTTTTTCAGCAAGGACTGCGGGCTGGTCTATCTGTGTGTCCTGATGAAGCTGGTTCTGGTGGCGTAATATAAGGTATTCCGATGTTGAAGAAATGATGCGCAGTCCGGCAACATGGAGTTGCTCAAGAGATTCTGTGACCGGCAGGATTCCGTCTGTAACAACCAGAAATTGTTCCTTGATGGTCTTGATAACCGTGATGCTGGTCAGGCCGATGGCCACTATAAGGGCGACCTTAAGAAAATTGTTGCCAAGAACTTTAGTGCGGATGTTCATGTATGGTATTCCCTTGATCATCTGGGCGGTGAGTCAGCAGATCACAACAGCCATATCATATTGGCCTGTAATCAGCGCGTTGAACGTGGAGGCATCAGCCCAAATAACTTTTTAGGGCTGAGCTGGGGCAGGCGTATCCGGCGGCGGCTTATTGTCTTTTTCCCCAAAAAGCCTTCCGATATATGAAAATACCTGCTTTATAGCACTCCACAGCTTGGGCAGTAGCCAGACCAGCAGCAGGATAAAAATTGCAAGAAATGCGATGAAGACAAGTGGGTGATGTAAGGCTGTCCATAATCCGGCGACAACCGCGACATCTTCTCCCAGGGAGGCAAACCAGTTGCTGAATGGTTCTGGTGAGGTGTTAATCATGACTCGTGTCCCTGCCTTGGCAGCGTGGCTGCCAGCGGACAGTCCGCCACCGACAATACCGGCAGCTACTGCCAGCGGTGCACTGACATCACCGACGGCACCAGCAGCCAATAAGGCGCCGGCTGGGATGCGAATAAAGGTATGCAGGGCATCCCAGCCGGAATCCACACCAGGGATTTTATCTGTTACAAATTCAATAAAGTACATGGCGCCAGCAGCAATAATGACTGTTGGCTCACTCAAAACCATTAAGTCGGGAGGTAAAGTAATGTTACCGGTTGTGGCAAGCAACCCCAAGGTACAGATTGCTGCATAGAGGTTAATTCCACTTGCCCAGGCTACTCCCATGGTGAGGGAAAGGGTTGTCGCAATTGCTTGGAATTGGTCCATACGCCTCCTTGTCAAACCCAGAAATTCTGGGTGATTACCATACATCATCTGTCCCGGGGCCAAGCCGGGATTTGGGCAATCAAATTTTTTTTTTAATATTACCCTAAAAACAAAGTATCATGATTTCGGATGATGTGCCACTGCCTTTGTCAGACATGTGCTGTTAGTGCAAAAAGGTTGTAACTCGTTCAGGCCAATATTATGTATACTATTGAGCTGATGGCTCCGGCATTGTAAAAATCATTGAACACAAAAAGGTGGATCGTATGGGAAAAATCGGAAAGTTACTGATTGGAATCTTCGGGCTTGGCGTGATTGTTGTGGTGGGTCTGACTGTATTTGTGAAGTTTTATCTGACGGATGAGAGGGTCAGAGGCTTTGTGGTGCCACAGGCGGAAAGCACTCTGGGGCGGAAGGTCGCCATCGGCAGTATCAATGTAGGTTTGTTCAGCGGCATTTCGCTAGGGAACTTTTCCGTTAAGGACCAAGATGGTACGAGTGATTTTCTTTCTGCTGAGCGCTTTGTCATTGCCTATGATCTGCTCCCTCTTTTACACAAAAATGTCGTTGTCAGTGAAATCAAGCTTGTCCAGCCCCGGATCGTTATAAAGCGTGATAAGAATGGACAATTCAATTTTCAGACTCTGAAAGTGCTGACAGAAAAAAAAGGCAAAAAAGAGGAGGCCGCAGTCCCGGCTGAAAGCGTTGTTCTACCGGTTGCTTTAACTGTTGATACCATAAAGATTGTACAGGCAGGCCTTGCGGTCCGTGATGAAACAGGCCAGTTGCCCGATCTGGATGTTATTGCCGACGTTGAGGTTGCTGTAAAACTGGGAAGCAGTCTCGATTCCTTAGCATATGACGGGCGTCTTGATATGACGGTTGATGCCAAGTATGGTGATATTTCCCCAACCCTTCAGTTGAACGCAACATTTGATTCCTCATCAGTTAACTATACCGGTAAGGCACGGGTGGCTGAGGAGCGCCTGTCGTTTACCGGTACGGTACGCAATTACCTGAAAAGTCCCCAAGTGGTTCTAAGCATTGTCAGTGAACAGCTTAATCTAGAGTATCTGGCGGCGTTGGGCGCATCTCTTCCGCAACTCAAAGCAAAAGAACAGGGAAATAAGGCCAAGCCGAAGGCAAAGGCTGCTCAAAAAGTTGCAATTGCTGAAAGTCTGCCGCCGGGTTTAACCGTTGATGGGTCTGTGGCCGTCACTCATACGACCTATAAGAAGCTTGCCATCAAAGATTTTATTCTGAAGTTTGGGCTCAAGGACGGAATTCTTACGGTTGATGAACTGACGGCCAAGACAGCTGGCGGAACTGTCGACAGCAGTGTGAAGGTTGACTTGAACAAGCCCGATCTGGCCTATGATGGTGAGATAAAAACCAAGGCGCTTAACGTGACTGATGTCGGGAATGGTCTTGGCCAGGCGTTTGCGACAATGGTCAGTGGAACGCTGGAGGCTTCGTTGGACTTTGCCGGCAGCGGTATGGATGTTGATTCAATAAAAAAGGCACTGACCGCCAAGGCGGAATATTCGCTTCTTAATGGCCAGTTCTCCAATACCGGGCTAACCGATTCCATAGCCTCCCTGCTTAAGGTGCAAGAATTAAAAACCATTACCTTCAGCGATATGTCCGGGGCTCTCGAGCTGCTTCAAGGCGGGAAGGTTCAGGTTGATACCGGGATCAGCGGCGGAAATGTCTTGGCTTCCACCAAAGGGACATTTGATCTTGATGGAAATCTTGATTTGCCGGTCAAGGTAACCCTGCCCAAAACACTTCTGGAAAAAATAGACAGGCGCGGCAGCCTGGGTCAGTATCTGGCGGACGACGATGGAAGTTTGAGTCTTGTGCTTGATGTTGCTGGTACATATCTGAAGCCCCAAGTTTCAATTGAACAATCCTCTGTCAAAAAGCAGGTCAAGAAGGCGGTCGTCAACACGGTGATAAAAGAGATAGAAAAATCATTATCAAAAGACACTGATACTGCTGGTGAATCTCAATTGTCGCCTAAAGTTGAAGATCAGGTCAAAGGGCTGCTCAAAGGTCTTTTTGGCCAATAGCGAAAAGAACCCGAAAAGAGGTGATTGCCTGTCTGTCACCGCAGATAATTGTTTAGATTGATTTTCAATAAAGAGTTCAACCTCCGAAAGAAATGTTTTTAAATAAGCGTATTAAAAAAAATTAACTTTCTCTGACGAATGAAAAAAAGGAAAGGTTTTAAGCTGACGAATTAAATTGTCTTAACTGCCTCTATCTGTTGGATATTTTATTGGTTTTATGAAGCAAAAAGAATATCCCAGTAATTTTACACTGTGGCATGCTTATTGAATTTCAATTGCAGCAGAGGAGGCGATCATGGAAACTACAGCTAAAAAGAAAAATAAACTGGAGCTGGATGATATAATGCACTGTCTGGATATTTTGTGCAGGGCAAGTGCTGCCGTTGTAAAAACAAACCCTCAATTAGCTGGTGAGATTAGGACTGTTACTGAAATATTAACGATGGCCTGTAGCGCTGGATCAGGAAAGATTGAAGCAACTCATGAGAAGTTGAATGAGTCTTCTGCGGCTCTTAATAAAATTAAAAAAGATGTTATTACTGACTTGTTTTCCAATGAAGTACTTTACGAAGGGATCCCATAAATGTTATTGGCCCAGGCTGGATCAAACTTACAAGTAAAATGGTGGGGCTTGGGCTTGAGGAAAACGTTCTGTTTTTCTTTGACCATTTTCTCTTCAGCCCCCTTTTGCCAAAGGGGGCTTTGTTTTCTTTCTAAGCTGATTCTGGTTGTTACTAATCACTGTTCAGAGAAATTATTATAGTTGTGCCTATCTGTTTTATGTTTTTGGGCGCTAAATGTCCGTTTATTTCCCTTATCCTATGTGCTTTGCAGGTACATGGTCTTTTCAATTATCCACGTAAGTGATCGACTGAGGCGCGAGACTCGTAAGGCAAAGGCAGAGAGTCGCAGTCTCCCTATCTGTGAATTTGTTATGGGCTGATGGCAAACTAACGGGTGATATAATTTTACAGCTCTTGAAGAATTTTTTGCAGAATAAGCGTTTTCATGTATACAATAATATATAGGTTCTCTTTATCTGCTTACTAGAGGTTTTAACTGGAAAATATATGGTAATTCCCTGAGACATGAGTCTTCTTGAATTTAAGTTTGTTATAACTGAAGCCGTTAACTGCCCCATTTACAAAAAAGGAGATTATTTCGAGTTGTCCGGGGTTGCCGTTTCTCCTCCTGCAAAAAGGAAGGTCTGTGTCTTTCCGGTTAAAATCATGGCTGATATTCTCAGCTCTCTAAAAGGCAAGGCGACTGATTCATACAGTGAGGAGATCATAGGTACTGAGTTTAATTGCGGAGGCTGTACCGGCATTATCAAATTTGTCTGTGAAAAGAGGGATGAAGGTTGGTGTGTACCGCAATTTAGGATGCTGAAAGAGTTTGAAGCCAGAAAGGCAATGGCTGAGAAGATGACGGTACTTGAAGGGCAGTTAAAAGATTTTGCCATGCTAAGCTGTCTTGACGAAAGCAGCCTTAAAGACTTTATCTCCTGCGCAGAAATGCAAGAATTTCCTTCCGGCCACACTATTCTAAGAATAGACAATCCAGGAAAGAATCTGTTTCTCCTCCTTTCAGGCAAGGTGGTTCTGCTTGACAGGCAGGGAGAAACTATTGGCTACCTGGGAAAAGGGGAAGTTTTTGGTGAGATGAGCCTAATGTTCAATCGACTGGTAAATGTTACCGTCAAATCGGTCGAACCGGTAAAGGTCCTGGTAATTAATGATCGGGATTTTAACCAGTTACTACTAAAATTCCCGTTTATAAAAATGGAACTAGCCCGGATAATTGCAAAACGTCTCAGCAACTCCAACGTGCCCGTTTCCAAACAGACTTCAGCGGGCTTGAACGGGCGGCTCAGAGAACTTCCGGCCCCGGAACTTTTTCAAATGATCCATGAAAATATGAAAAACGGGATAGTTGAACTCACCCTGCCAGACGGTAGTGCCAGCGTAGAGTTTGTCGAAGGAGAAATTATTGATTCGAAATATCATGACAAGACAGGTAAAGAGGCTTTTTACAGTATCATTATGGAAAAGGATGGTTCATTTATTTTTAACACTATCCATCAGGACACCTCTGAAAAGCGTCAACCTATAGGAGGATTTATGAGTATGTTGATGGAAGGGCTTCGCCTCATGGATGAAAAAGAATCGACAGGATCAATGCGGGATTCAACCGTTGCACAGATAGGCGCGACTGAACAGTAATAGACAAAGAAACCCATAGAGTGAGATTTATGAATTACGGTATAAATGACCCAAGTCAGATCGACGCGATCGATAACATTTTAAAAGTTAACCTGATTGACAACGGGGTGAAATGCGCCCTGCTTATTGACACTGCCGGCAATACAATTTCAAAATGGGATGACTCTGAAACCAACTATGATACAACCGCTTTTGCCGCCATTGCCGCCGGTAATTTTGCCACGGTCGACTCTTTAGGGAAAATAGTAGGTGAGGCGGATTTTTCTCTGTTGTATCACAAAGGGGAGAATGTGAGTATCCATTTCTCAAGAGTCAGCGAAGAGCTCTTGCTGCTGATAGTCTTCAGCAACGAGACCTCCCTTGGCTTACTGCGTCTCAAAGTTAATGATGTCATCCATAAGGTAAAGTCAATTTGCAAACTTAATTGAAGGGTCTGTTTATTGATAAGGGTTTTATTGGTCAACAAGGCGAGAGCAATGTATTGATCTATAAGGAGAACTACTTTGGCATTTATCAATCCGAAAACAAAAGAAGTCCAGATTAAGATAGTTTACTACGGACCTGGAAGAGGCGGAAAAACCACCAATCTTGAATATATCAACAATAAATTTCAGCATCGGATAATGGGGGATATGGTAAGTTTGAAAACCCACGGTGACCGGACTTTGTTCTTTGATTTTCTCCCTTTTGATATAGGCAAAATTAAAGGGTATGATGCTCGGATTCAGCTCTACACTGTCCCCGGTCAAGTAAAATACAATGAAACCAGAAAGTTGGTGTTAAAAGGAGTGGATGGTGTCGTTTTTGTTGCTGATGTCCAACCGGAGCAAAGGCAAAAAAACATTGATTCGCTCAACAATCTTAACGATAACCTGGCCGCCTATAATCTTGACATTTTTAACATTCCCATTGTCCTGCAGTACAACAAAATGGATCTGAAGCAGTCCGGCGTGGAAACTTTGACAAATGAAATCCTGCAGCAGGACCTTAACAGTCGTTTAAAAGCCCCGGCCTTTGAGGCAAGTGCTTTACAGGGCGGCAATGTGGTGCCGACCTTGAAAAAAATAATCATGCTGACGATGGCTTCCTTACAGGATAAATTTAACTAATGTAACCAAAAACCTTGGGGCTATCTCTCAGATAAACATATAAGAGCCGACACACACAAAACCATGAATACCGAGTTTGATGACATAATTGCTGAAGAGCAGGTAAGTGAAAATTTTGCCTTTGATTCCGGGGAGTCTATTGACGCCGATCTGACCCTTGAGGAAATAGACACCCCAATTAAGGAACTGAAGGTGATAATCCTCTCCATTGACTGGGAAATCACACCTGAGATATTGGATAAATTCCAGCAAGAGATAAAGAGACTGGAAGATGTATTGAAGCAAAATAACATTGCCCTGGCTTTTTTGAGAATCCTCAGCTTCCTGGGGAACTATATAAAAATTTGCCTGGCATCGGCGCACGCTGATGCTGTCAAACTTTTATACTCGGTTTATAATGGCCTGGAAAAGATAATAGTCTCAAAAGAGATGAGTGAGGCTGCCAAAGTGGCGTTGGTCCAGGCGGAGTTGAGCAAATACAATGCCATTCGTGATGCCATAAAAGCGGCAAATGCTCAGGCCGCCAAGGGAGCCGCTGTTTCGTCCCAGACGGCTGATAGCTCCCAGATTGAGGAGGCGCAAGTCTCTGCTGTGGCAGCAGAGCAGAGGGGTGAAGAAGTAACTCCTGCCTTGACTGATGTTTCAAGCTCGGCTGAAGACCAATCCCGGCAGTGGTCTTTCCAGGATAATCAGCATCAGCAGGATGTTGTTGGGCGCTTAAGCGAATTTTTTGGCGAAGACAGTGCTGTTGAGTTTGAAGGTGGAATTCCTGGGGATATGGAGGGAAGCGGAGTTGTCCCTCTTGGCGATTCAACTGAGGAAACGGCAGATTTTAGCGCTCCGGAGCAGGCAGTGGAAGCGGGATCGGAGCCGGAACCGGATATGCAGCCAGCGACTCCCGACGATAGCGGTGTTGCAAGAGTCAGTTCGGAGGAAGAAGTCAGCCAGAGGCTTGACGCCTTCTTTGGAGATGATGAAGGGGGTGCTGCCGGTGGAGATCAATTTAAAGAGTCCTCGGAAAGAGTTGTCCCTCTTGGCGATTCAACCGAAGAGGGGGCGGATTTTAGTGCTCCGGACCAGGCAGTGGAAGCGGGATCGGAGCCGGAACCGGATATGCAGTCAGTGACTCCCGACGATAGCGGTGCTGCAGGAGTCAGTTCGGAGGAAGAAGTCAGCCAGAGGCTTGATGCCTTTTTTGTTGATGAAGATGGTGTTTCTGTCGGTGGGGAGCCAACCGAGGCCGATGACGGAGTTGTCCCACTTAGCACTTCGTCTGATGAAAGGTCCTCAACTCATCCAGAGCCTGCGTCAGAAACGGAATCTCCCGATCACCAAAACGTTAATATTTTTGATGATCTGTTTTCTAATAAGCAGGGAACTCCGGCAGATGACCTTCTCTTACAGATGCATCTGCCGGTTGATAGGAAAAGCAGTGTTGAAGACTTTGAGAGTGAGCTGTCAGCACCAGAGGAAACAAGCCAGGAAGAAGATCATCTTCTCGATGAACAGCCGGCCAATGAGGGCAGCTTTGTAGACCCGGATGGGGAAATCAGCCAGAGGCTTGATGACTTTTTGGATGAAGATGAGGAGTCAGAGGCAACCCCGCTGCAAGTCGAGGTTGAGGACGGGGTCGTTCCGCTCTCTTCTCCCCTCTCAATGGAGCCTGATGAGACTCAGGAGAAGGAGACGGCAACTGTGCCTGAGATAGAGGAGCCGGATTCCGAGACCAGGGATCTAGATAGTGAATTAACTGATTTCTCGCAGCTTAAAGAGATCATTGCTGGATTAGATGCTTCTATTTCTACGGCAGAGAGTAGTGATTTTAGCAGTGCTGTTAAGAGGGTCTTGGAAATACACCAGGACAACAAGGTCGTCCTGATGCTTCTTGAAGCTATGAAATCAAGCTTTTCCTGCATTCGGGAGGCCAACATGGTTACTCCGGAAAGGACCGCAATGCTTTGCGCCCTCTGTGATATGGCCGCCGAAGCGGCGGCCGTCCCTGACCTTTCCGATTCAAGGCTGACAACAGTAATATGTGAGGAGATGCGAAAATATATCGTTTCACAGGATAGTACAATTACTGCCCTGCTTGCCAACAAATAAATGATAGGACTTTACCTGGCGTAAACTCAAAGGAGCTCATCCCAATGAGCTGGAACTTGATTTTCTTTACCGGTGTCGATGGTGATTGCTTTGTCGTGTGTTGATTAACCTGTCTTGAATGATGCGATGATGTGGAAGACAGCAATTCAGGAGGAACTAAGATGGAACAAAAAACGGATCAACAGCGGGTTCTCCTTTTTTGTGAGGAATGTGGCGAAAAAAACTTTATCAGCTTGGATCAGGCAGATAAAAAAGGGCAAGAAATTAAATTCCGGTGCCCTTCCTGCGACTATCTAAATACGGTATCGACGCCGATCTTGACATCAAAATCATCTTAAAGGTTTTGCTCAAATTTCCAGAGATGTCTTATGACGGGGCCTTGACTTGACCTTAGCCGTGAATGTTGTTCCTCTGAAAGTGCCTATGTTTTGTCCTTCTTGCTGACAAAATATAGGTATATGGCTGCTGAAATTCCTGCTGCGCCAAATACCATGCACATTACCATGATCTGATAACGAACCGCAATCAGCGGAGAAGTGCCTGAGAGGATCTGGCCGGTCATCATGCCTGGCAAGGAGACTAGACCCACGGCGAAGAGAGAATTGGTTATGGGAATCATGGCGGTATGCATGGCCTTGTTTCTGGCGTCCTGATAGTCATGGTTACAGGTGATCTCGCTCTGAAAACGTTCTGCGGCCAGACTGACTGCGTTCATGGCATTGGCGAAGATCATGCCGGCAATAGGGATCAGGTAACGCGGTTCATACCAGGGAGAAAGGCAGAGCACCCCCTTGACGACAATGAGCAGGGTGAAGAGGCTGCCGCCTGAAATTGAGACCAGGGAGAGAAGATAAGCATTTTTGCAGCGGCGTTGAAGAGGACGCAGGGAGATCCAGCCAGCTGCTGCCAGCATCAAGGCAAGGATGGCGCTGATTAGATAGGGGCTTGTGGCGGCAAAGATGTAGGTGAGCAGATAACCCACAAAAATCAGCTGGACCACCATTCTGCCGATTCCCTGCAGAGTTTGTCCAATCCCGATTGACCAGCGGTAGAAGATGACCAGGACGGACAGAACCGGGACGCTGGCCCATAGCAGGTCGGCAACTGAAAGCTGATAAATTGACGTATTCATAAGAAAAATCTCCTTTCCCTGGACAGCATGCTGCTCCGTGAAATATCGTGGTAAGAGCAGGTGGGCGCGGACTCAGGTTAACGCTTTCGTGTTTGTCGAATGGTGTGGTTATATCGGGTTTGTTTTTTCTAAATAGTATTCATAGTTGCCTTCGTAAATTCTCATTTCCCCATGTTGGATGTCAAAGACGCGATTGACCAGTGAGCGCAGAAAGTGACGATCGTGGCTCACCAGGATGACGGTCCCGGCAAAGTCTTTTAAAGCAGCAAGCAGTGTTTCCCGCGACTGGATGTCGAGGTGGTTGGTCGGTTCGTCTAAAATCAGAAAATTAAGAGGTTGACCCAGGAGTGTTGCCAGCACAATGCGGCTTTTTTCGCCACCGGAAAGCATGCTGATCCGTTTATCGATGTCATCTCCCTGGAACAGGAAGGCGGCGCACAAATTCCTGAGCAGGCCGATATTGGCATCAGGCAGGGCAACCTGGACGGTTTCAAAGACAGTAGCATCCGGATTGAGGACCTCCATGGAATGCTGACTGAAATATCCGGCATTAACGCCGGCGCCTATGGTTGCGACGCCTGTTGTGGGGACGGTCTGTCCCGCCAGCACCTTTAAAAAGGTAGATTTGCCGGCGCCGTTCACCCCAACCACTGCAATTTTCTGCTGACGGCTGATCACCCCGTTGATATCCTTGAAGACTATGTGTTCGCCGCCATTGGCAAGGGGCCATGATTTGCCGAGATTGTTAATGTTGACAACTTCATCTCCGCTGCGTGGGGGTTCGGTTAATTCGAATTTGATAGTTTTCTGTTCCGCTGGAAGCACGATACGTTCAATCTTATCAAGTTTTTTGATCCGTGACTGGACTTGGGCGGCATGGGAAACACGAGCGGAAAATTTGGCAATGAACTCCTCTTCCTTGGCCAGCATCTCCTGCTGGCGGCGATAACTTGCCAGCAGCTGTTTGCGGCGGACTTCTCTTTCCTGCAGATAAAAGTCATAATTGCCGTTATACGTGGTTATGGTCTGGTTGGCTACTTCGATGATCCGGGAGACAAGGCGATTCATGAAGTCACGGTCATGGCTGGTCATGAGTAGCGCCCCTTTGAATTCGGTGGTCAGCCAGCTCTCAAGCCAGATAATTGATTCAATGTCGAGATGGTTGGTGGGTTCGTCTAACAGGAGCACATCGGGATTAATGGTGAGAATTTTGGCAAGGGCGATGCGCATTTTCCAGCCGCCGCTGAATGATTCCACCGGTTCGTGATACCTGTCGGGACCGATGCCGAGACCGGTAAGCACTGCCTTGACTCGGGATTCAAGTTCGTAGCCCCCCCTGTGTTCGAATTCTTCGGCTGCAACGCCGTATTTTTCAAGCAGATCGGACATGGCCTCATCATCCATTGGTTCTGCCATGGCAGACTCCATTTGCCGCATTTGCTCCGACAGTTTAACCACATTAGCCGAGGCGCTCATGACCTCATCCAAAGCGGAACGGCCTGTCATTTCACCTGTTTCCTGCGAAAAATGTCCGATTACCGTACCCCTGGCGCAGGAAATCTGGCCGGCGTCAGCCTCTTCTTCTCCGGTAATCAGCCTGAAAATTGTGCTTTTGCCGGCGCCGTTCGGGCCGACCAAACCTGCTCTTGACTCCGGCAGAATTTGCATGCTGGCATTTTGAAAAAGAATCTGGGTGCTATGTTGCCTGGTGATATTGGTGAGGTGGATCATAAGTTTCCGTCCGTTAATTGATATCGTCAACTTGATTATTAACGGACAGATAGCCCGCCAGTACTAATCTGATCCAGGGAAGAAAGCGTTGCAGCGATAACTGAATGGAGAATTTGTGGCAAAGAAATGAGGTTATTGAGTGGTGGGGTGAGTGCCGAGTACTTTATGCTCAATAGCTCGTTTGGTTTCATCATCTGGCTCAGGATCAACCCAGTCGATGAATGTAGCTACAGTGCGGTTGAAAGCGCCCTTATCTTTTTTGCACAGATCACAAACAGACTCTGCGTTATCACGGTAGACAATCACTTTACTGGCAGGGTCACCCTCTTTATCGACTGCGGCCATTTTGCGGCACCCGCAGTCAAGCCTAACAACTGCAACCCCTATGGCATCGGGGCTGCCTTCTATAATTCCTGCTATCATGGCCATTTCAGATTTTATTGCGTTTTGTTTGGCCTGTTTTTTTGAAGTGAGATTCTTGTTTTTTTTAAGTTTCATATGTTGATTATTCCACCAGCTTGTGTGTTTATTAGGATTAATGAGAGGCACAGAGTATCAAAATAAGCAGCTAAAGACAACCCGAAAACACGGTTAGTCTCTTCAATTCAACTACGGACTTTTCTTCAGTGACCAGTATTCTTAATTTCTTGCAAAACATGTTAAAACCCTCTAAACCTTGACAAACCCCTAAAAAGCCTCAATAGTTCCAACGCCACCATGTAAAAACAACTACCAACAGAGTGCCACGGGGATGTCAAGCTGGTTCTTACGCGACCATCAAACGGTTTTGTATAAAGTCATGTTTTTGGCAATTATTGGGGAACTTAGGAGGAAGAGATGAGCAAAGATACAAGTCGTTCCGGTGAGGAATTAGAGTTAAGCGATGCGCAGAGACAGCAAGCAGAAGAGCAATTGCTGAAAGCTGCGGAAGATGGTCGTGTTCAATGTGCCAGCGCTCTGGCAATTGCCAGAATCTTGAAGGTTCCCAGCAGGGATATCGGCAGACTGGCAGATAGACTGAACCTGCGAATCTGCAAATGCCAGCTAAATTGCTTTTAGCCGTATTCCAAAGTTGCGAGGCTTGGTTTTAATTTTGTCCGGCACAGGTGAGTGGATGGATCTAGCTACGAAAATTCCAGTTATTAAAATTGTGAACGATCACGTGGAAGAAGTCGAAGATTCCATTGTTGTGGAAGTCGCTTTTGCCCTGGTTGTCAATGGAATTGAAGTTGTTTCTTTTATGTGTACACCTGTTGACATGGAAGCAATGGCGGTTGGTTTTCTTATTTCAGAAGGAATGATTGCCGGTCCTGACTCTCTGCAGTCTGTCAGTGTTGATTATCAGAACTATCATGTTTCGGTATACTTAAATGACTTGCCGCCCGGTTGGAATCTGCATTTTACTCGAAAGGCCATAACTTCCGGCTGCGGGCAGGGGGTGACTTTTACCCGGGCTGCTGATTTACGGGGACAGGGGGAAAAGAGCGATTCTTTCTGCATTTCCCCAGCTCAGGTTAAGAGTTTGTTAAAAGAACTGAGGTCGGTATCAAAATTGTTTGATGAGACGGGTGGAGCTCATAGTGCTGCTTTGGCAACTCCTGAAAAATTAGTTTTGTTTGCTGAAGATATCGGCAGGCATAATGCGGTGGATAAATTGATCGGCAAGGCATTCCTGAACGGAATTTCTGTACAGGATAAGATATTATTTTCAAGCGGCCGGATTTCCGGTGAGATCATGACAAAAGTTATTCGCAGCCGGATCCCGGTGTTAATCACCAGGGCAGCTCCTACCTGTATGTCGATCAGTTACGGAGAGGATTATGGTGTGACACTTATCGGCTTTGCCCGTGGGAATCGAATGAACGTTTATACGCATCCCCGCCGTATCCGGTTTCCAGGGTCGGTTGAACAGGAAGCTCCATAAATAATTCGTAGTCTAAGATTGCGGCGAAACATCCTGATGTCGCAGGATTCGGCAGGGGAGCCACTGTTGTATGATGAGTCAAGTTATATGCGGTAACGACTAGAAGTTTTTATTGACAAAAATAGCCCCTTGCATTAATGGATGTTATTGTCTATATGAAACGGTTTTTAAACAGTTAATAACGTAACTGTTTGCGCAATTCATTAAATTTATGGAGGAAGTGGTTATGTGGAATGTAGAAATTGATAAAGATAAATGCGTTGGCGACGAAGAATGTGTAAACGCATGTCCGGCTCAGGTTCTGGAAATGGTTGATGGTAAAGCAGATCCAGTTAATATCGACGAATGTCTCGGCTGTGAAACTTGTGTTGAAGTTTGTCCTGAAGGTGCTATCACTGTTTCTGAGGACTAATCCCCGGGTTACATACTGTCTGTAGTTAGGCCTACTTCCGTAGTGGAGGTAGGCCTAACTTATTTTTACCATCAGCCTTTAAATTTTTTCTCAGATTCACTGTGTTTAGAAAATACAAACCTGGAGTTTCTCTCCGGACACATTACACTATTGCTGCCTCAATATGGAGCGCAGTTGGCCTCATGCTGTTGATCAGGGGAGGGGGGTTCCTGCTTGAAGCCGGAAGCTTATGGCTTTTGGCTCCGGCCATTGTCATAGGCACGTGCAAGTCTCTGCTTATTCTGGACAAATCCGCTAAAAAAAATCTTAGCAGGCTTTCTGAAAAAAAAGATGGTTCCTGTCTGGGAGGGGTCTACTCTCCGGCGATGTGGGGCCTGATTCTGGCTATGATGATATTGGGGATATTGCTCCGCAAGTCCGGGCTCCCGAGAGAGTATCTTGGTCTGTTCTATGGTGCAATAGGTTGGGCCCTTCTCTTTTCAAGCCGGCTGTTGTGGAACCATTTCAGAAGAACGAAGTCTCCTTGAGCATGAGCAATTATGAGGATTGTTATGCCCACGCCACCGGATTCGTATAATACTGTTTATATCAGTCGGGCAGCATTGAAACATAATTATCAGGCCTTGCAGGCGCTGGTCGGGCCCCAGGTTCGGCTGTTGCCTATGATTAAGGCGGAGGCTTACGGGCACGGTCTGGTTGAGACCGCTAAAGTGCTGGCTGAAAGTGGAGCCGATGCTTTTGGCGTTGCAGACCTGGATGAGGGCATAAGGCTTCGTGAGGCTGGAGTGCAGGGGCAGGTGTTCGTTTTTCTCGGTTCATACTGTTTTGCAGAGCTGATTGATTACGATCTGACCCCGATTGTTTTTGATCTGGCGAATATAAGGGCGCTGTCGGCCTATGCAGAAAAACGAAACAGGATCGTTGGTGTTCACCTTAAGGTAGACACCGGCATGGGCAGGCTTGGGGTGATGCTTGATGAGGTGGGGTTGTATTTTAAAGAAATTGAAAAGATGCCGGGCGTTTTTTTGTCAGGGTTGTTAAGTCACTTTCCTTTGGCCGATCAGCTGGAATCATCTTCAACCAAGGAGCAGAATTCTCTTTTTGAGCAGTTGGACAAAGACCCAGAGTTCAGTGGTTTTGGCCCCGACAACGGCGTTCGTCACATTGCCAACTCGGCGGCCATTATCAATGCCCCTTGGACGCATCACGGGATGGTGCGGCCAGGTATCTCGCTGTATGGTTATTACCCCTCGGCTGATGTGTTGAGCCGGAAGACTATTTGTCTGAAGCCGGTGATGTCTTTTGCCACAAAAATTGTTCAACTTAAAAATGTACCAATGGGCTATGGGGTCAGTTATGGACATCTCTTTACGACTTCACGGCCCAGCAGGCTGGCAGTTTTACCAGTTGGCTATGCCGACGGTTATTTGCGTTGTCTGACGGGCAGGGCCGATGTGCTCATCAGAGGGAGGCGGGCACCGGTTTGCGGCAGAGTCTGTATGAACGCAACTGTTGTTGATGTTACAGATATCCCTGATGTCCAGGTATTAGATGAGGTTGTTTTGATGGGTGCTCAGACATATGATGAGCTCTCTGGGGAAATAACCGCAGATGAAGTGGCAGGCTGGATGGATACCATCAGTTACGAAGTCCTGTGCCTTTTCGGTAATAGCAATCAGCGTGTTTATCGCTGAAACTTAGCTTTTAATTCTACTAAATTAAAAGTACTTTTACTTTTCACCTTGTAGCTTAAATTATGATACGAACACGTTTAAAAGAAATTATTGATACGGTTTTTAATAAGGGTGTAGAACAGGGCTGCTGGTCGGCCTCTGCTGCCGGCATCTATACTGTGGAAAAACCCAAATTTGACGGCCAGGGAGATTTTTCTACGAATCTTGCCTTGATTGTGGCAGGTAGGGAAAAAAGAAAACCCCGGGATGTCGCGCAGGTTCTGGTGGATCTTCTGGGCGATTGTACCCTGGCCGATAAGGTTGAAATTGCCGGTCCAGGCTTTGTGAATTTTTTCGTGAAAAATGAGGTTTGGCAGGCGGTACTTCCCCAGATTTGTGCTGCTGGAGATGATTTTGGCCCTTCAAATGTGGGTGATGGTAAAAAAGTTCTTGTTGAGTTTGTCAGTGCCAATCCAACTGGGCCTTTAAGCATTGGTCACGGCAGGCAGGCTATTCTTGGAGATGCAATTTCTCGATTGCTGGAGGCGACCGGACACGCCGTTACCCGGGAATATTATTATAATGACGCCGGCAGGCAGATGCGGGTGCTGGCAGATTCACTGCGTGCCCGTTATCTTGAGTTGTTGGGCGAAGAGTTTGAATTTCCTGAAGACGGGTATCAGGGTGAATATATCTATGATATTGCCAGAGATTTGCAGGCCCAGGTTGGTGACTCTTTAAAGAGTGAGACAGCCTATGAGCCTTTTCAAAAAAAGGCCGAAGAGGCCATCTTTGCTGACATTAACGGGACTTTGGCACGAATGGGAATCCATTTCGATTCTTATTACAATGAGCACACGCTTTATGACGACGGTCATATTGATGATGTGGTTGACAAACTCCGCGACAAAGGTCTGGTGTATGAGGAAGATGGGGCACTCTGGTTTAAGACCACCGAATTCGGGATGGAAAAGGACAGGGTGATTATTAAAAGCACCGGTGAACCGACCTACAGGCTGCCGGATATTGCCTACCATCGGGAAAAGTTCAAACGTGGTTTTGAATGGATGGTTGATATCTTCGGGGCTGATCATATCGCTACTGTGCCGGATGTGATGGCTGGCATGAAGGCCTTAGGGTATGATGAATCTTTGGTGACAGTTGTGTTGCACCAGTTTGTTACGTTGTTGCGTGACGGAAAACAGGTGAAGATGTCCACCCGCAAGGCTACATTTATTACTGTTGATGAACTGTTGACTGAAGTTGGGGCAGATGTTGTCCGTTTTTTCTTTTTGATGCGTAAGGCTGACAGCCAACTTGAGTTTGATCTTGATCTGGCCAAACAGCAGAGCCAGGAAAATCCGGTCTATTATGTGCAATACGGTCATGCCCGCTTGGCAAGCCTATTGCGCCAGGCGGAAGAAAAAGGTGTGAAGCGGGGAGCGCTTGAGAATATTGACCTGACTCAACTGGCTGAACCAGAGGAAATGGATTTGCTGCAGGCCATGGCTAGTTTTCCTGAATTGGTGAAAAATGCGGCCCTTGACTTGGCTCCGCACAGGATTATTTTCTACCTGCAGGAACTGGCGGGTAAATTTCACAGCTACTATAATAAACACCGGGTTATCTCCTCAGATGATCAGGTCTTGTCGGCGGCCCGTCTCTGGCTTGTTGCAGGGCTGAAAATTGTTGTCCATAATGGATTGAGCCTGATTGGCGTCAGCGCGCCAGATTCTATGTAATGGCAAAAAAAAAGAGAACCAGAAAAGCGCTTGTTTCTATAGAACTTGGCCTGGGTGGATTGTTGGGGCTGGCTGTTGCCAGCTTTTGTATTTTTTTGTGGATGTTTTTGTTTGGTATGTGGACCGGTCAATCGGTACTGCAAACCTCTGACGATCTGCAACCAATAAAGGGCGAGTCCGGATTTGCGGCCAAAATTCGGCAGAAAACTTCTAATGGACAGGAGGTTATTAAGAAAAGTATCACAAAGGGCAGCCTGGAAAATCGTGATGATGGGGAGGGCAACATTAAAAAAGAGATGCCGGTGGACCAGGAGGCCTCCTTTTTTGCGGTGCAGGTTGCTGCCTTTAAGGACGAACAGCGGGCAGTTAACACCGTATTGCAATGGCGAGCCCGTGATTACGAGTCATTTTACCTGCGACCGGATTCACCTAATGGGACCTTTCACAGGGTATTTGTCGGCCGGTTTGAGAGCCTGGCTGAGGCCAACACCTTAGCGGCAAAACTTGAATCTGCCGAGCAGCGCAAGGTTTTTATAATGCTTGTCTCTGTTGACCAAGAACAGCTTCCGTAAAGTTTGAAGACTTAAGGAATAAATAGCACCTCAATTTGCTGAGTTTGTGGTAGGCTATTCGTAGAAAATAAATGGTGAAAGGTGAAGGGAAGCCCTAGACCATGAACCAGATAAGTAATGCTGAGAACTTCTTTGTGGTTGGGAGTTAGACGATGATCAGAAGTGCACGAATGAGCGACGTTAAGGCCGTGTACAACCTGCTGGCTTATTTTGCCAAAAAGGAGTTGTTGCTGGGGCGCTCATTGAGTGCCTTATATGACCAGTTAAGGGATTTCAAAGTCTATAGTGTCTTAGAAGAGTCTCAAGAAAACCCAGAGCAACAGCAGGAAATAATTGCAGGCGCAGGCGCATTGCACGTCTGCTGGGAGGATCTGGCAGAGGTCCGTTCGTTAGTGGTCTCTGAGCGTTTTCAGGGGAGAGGTATTGGTGCTGCATTGGCGCAGGCCTGTTTGGATGAGGCTGTATCTTTAGGGATACCGCGGGTTTTTACGCTGACCTATCAAGCAGATTTTTTTAAAAAATTAGGTTTCAAGCTAATTGATAAAAACGAACTGCCCCATAAGGTGTGGGGTGATTGCATACACTGCCCGAAGTTTCCAGACTGTAATGAAGAGGCGTTAATCTGGGTCCACAATGGTTGAACGAAGGGCTCAGGAGTGAAATGACGTAAAAATTTTTTCACTTTTTTTCATTTCCTCATGACATCTGTATTTAATAATCATAACAAGCATTGTCGTTCAATAATACGTACACACAACCCCAAGCAGGCGAGGGAGAATTGGAGTAAAGAATAGATGATTGGTAAGGTACTGACTAAAGTTTTTGGAACAAAAAATGACAGAGTCATTAAGGCCATGCGGCCATTGGCTGCTAAGATCAATAACTTGGAGGCAGAAATCCAAGCGCTTGACGATGAGGCATTACGGGCCAAGACCGTAGAATTTAAAGATCGCTTTAGCAAAGGCGAAACGCTTGATGACTTGCTGCCAGAGGCTTTTGCTGTAGCTCGAGAAGGCGGCAGACGAGTGCTTGATATGCGGGCCTATGATGTGCAGCTTATCGGCGCTATTGTTTTGCATCAGGGAAAAATCGCTGAAATGAAAACTGGCGAGGGCAAGACTCTGGTTGCCGTTCTGGCAGTATATCTCAATGCGTTAACCGGTAAAGGGGTGCATGTTGTTACGGTTAACGATTATCTGGCCAAGCGTGATGCGGAATGGATGGGAGAAATATACCGGTTTTTGGGATTGACCACTGGGACAATTGTCCATGGCATGGATGATGCCGCCAGGCGGGAAGCCTATCACGCCGATGTCACCTATGGTACGAATAACGAATTTGGTTTTGATTATCTTCGCGATAATATGAAATATGAGATGTCTGATTTTTGCCAGCGAGACTTCTATTTTGCTGTTGTTGATGAGGTAGACAGTATCCTTATTGATGAAGCGCGAACCCCTCTGATTATCTCCGGGGCATCGGATTCGTCAACCGATTTGTATGGCCATGTCAACGGCTTTATCCCTAAGTTTCGTCTTGATGAACATTACACCGTTGATGAGAAGGCAAGGACCCTTTCGCTGAACGAAGAAGGTGTTGAACTGGCAGAGAAACTACTTGGTGTAGATAATCTTTACGACCCCAAAAATATTGAATTCCTTCATCACCTTAACCAGTCTCTAAAGGCCAATGTCCTGTTTAAAAAGGATGTTGATTACATCGTTACCAATGGTGAGGTTGTCATCGTCGATGAGTTTACCGGCAGGACCATGCCGGGCAGACGTTTCAGCGACGGCCTGCACCAGGCACTGGAGGCCAAAGAGGGGGTCAAGGTCGAGAAGGAGAACCAGACACTGGCTTCTATTACCTTCCAGAATTATTTCCGGATGTATGAGAAACTCTCTGGTATGACAGGAACAGCAGATACGGAAGCCCCGGAGTTTAAAAAGATTTATAACCTTGATGTGGTCATCGTCCCGACCCATCTTACTATGATTCGGGATGATTATGCAGATGTTATCTATAAGAATTCCAAGGCTAAATTCCGGGCGGTAATTCGGGAAATCAAGGAGCTTCATGAGCAGGGGCGGCCCGTTCTGGTGGGGACTATCAGTATCGACACCTCAGAGATGATTTCCCGCATGCTTAAAAAAGAAAAGATTCCCCACTCAGTGTTGAACGCTAAGCAGCATGAACGGGAGGCGGAGATTATTGCCGAAGCCGGGCAGGCCGGAAAGGTGACTATTGCCACCAATATGGCAGGACGTGGAACCGATATTAAGCTCGGTGATGGTGTGGCAGAGGCCGGAGGATTGCACATTCTGGCAACCAGCCGGCATGAGTCTCGGCGGATTGACAACCAGTTGCGTGGCCGTTCCGGGCGGCAGGGCGATCCTGGTTCATCCAGGTTTTACCTCTCTCTGGAAGACGATTTGCTGCGAATTTTCGGTTCAGACAGGATTTCGGGGATCATGGAACGTCTGGGGATGGAAGAAGACGAACCCATTGAGCACAGTATGATCACCAGGGCCATTGAAAATGCCCAGCGCAAGGTTGAAGGGCATAACTTTGAGATTCGTAAGCACCTTCTGGAATATGATGATGTTATGAACAAGCAGCGTGAAATCATATACAGCCAGCGCCGGGAATTGCTTAATCGAGATAATGTGAAAGAGTTGATTCTGGAAATGATTTCAGACCTTGTCGGCCCCATGGCCGATCAGATCGTTAATGAGCAGGTCCCTCCTGAAGACTGGGACTGGGCGCAACTTGAAGAACGGCTGGTCACAGGTTTCGGTTTCTCCCATGGCCTTACTGACGAAGAAAAAGCCGAGACAAAAGCAGAAACTCTCAGGGAACATCTGATCAAACGGGTACAGACAGAATACGAGAAGCGTGAGCAGGAACTCGGAGAGGCAAATCTGCGACATCTTGAGCGGATGATTCTTCTGCAGGTTGTTGACAGCCATTGGAAAGAGCATCTACTCAATATGGACCATTTGAAGGAGGGGATCGGCCTGCGCGGCTATGGTCAGAAAGATCCTTTGAACGAGTATAAAAAGGAAGGGTTTGAGATGTTCATGGAGTTGATGGAGAACATTAAGCAGCAAACCATATCAACCCTGTTTATGGTGCGTCTTGTTCATGAGGATGATGTTGAACAGTTGGCCCGGAAGCAGCGCGAACAGCGGCAGCAATTGGAGATGAACCGCAGCGACGAGGAAGCAGCCAAAACCCCGGTGACTCGTGACGGTGACAAGATTGGTCGCAATGACGCTTGTCCCTGCGGATCCGGGAAAAAGTACAAACGGTGTTGCGGAAAAGCGAAATAGCAATGAGTCAAGATTTAACAGTTAAAGGTTTTAATTTTTCTGCCGTCGAGTCGGGTATACGCGGAAAGAAACGGCTTGATATCGGCCTGATATCATGTGTACACCCGGCTGCGGCTGCCGCTGTCTACACCTCCAGCCGTGTGAAAGCGGCTCCGGTGCTTTTGGGAATTGAAAAGATCAAATCCGGTCGCGCCCAGGCAGTGATGATTAACTCTGGTATCGCTAATGCCTGTACGGGCGAAGAAGGACTGAGCAATGCCCGCAAAGCCTCAGCCATGCTGGCGGAGGTTTTGCATATTCCTGAAGATCTTGTTTATATGTCATCAACCGGTGTTATCGGTCAGCAGCTTGATATGCATTGCTTCGCAACGATTCCCGAGTTGGTGAAATCGCTTTCTCCCGAGCGTCTTCCCGATGTTGCCCAAGCTATAATGACCACTGATACGGTCCGTAAGACGGCGGTGAAGGAGCTTGTTGTCGGCGGCGTTCCTGTCAAACTCGTGGGGGTTGCCAAAGGGGCAGGGATGATCATGCCGAATATGGCAACCATGCTAGGCTTTATTTTCACGGATATTGATATTGCATCAGAGGTTTTAAACGCCTTTTTAAAAAGTAGTGTTGAACACTCCTTTAACCGGATTACTGTTGATGGTGATACCAGTACGAACGATACCCTGATGGTTATGGCCAGTGCGATGGCGGGGAACAACCCGATTACAGAAAGCCAGTCTCCTGATGCCGTAAGGTTTAAGACCGCCCTGGATGAACTCTGTCTGGATTTGGCCTTGCAGATTGTCGCTGACGGGGAAGGAGCCACCAAACTTGCCACTATAAAAATTGTGAATGCACAGAGCCTTGAGGATGCTGAACAGGCAGCCCGGACCATCGCTAATTCTCCTCTGGTGAAAACAGCATTTTTTGGTCAGGACGCAAACTGGGGCAGGATCATTGCCGCTCTTGGCCGGTCAGGGGCCATTTTTGACCCTGATAAAGTGTCAATCAGCTTCGATACGGTTGAGTTGGTACATAACGGTTTATGGTCTGGGACAGAAGCCGAGTGCCGGGCCTCAGAAATATTGAAAAAAAATGCTTTTGAAGTCATTGTTGATCTGCAGGCAGGTTCTCATTCCGCACTCGTGTATACGAGTGATTTTTCCATAGACTATGTCAAAATCAATGCTAATTACCGCTCATGATAGTTTGTTAGAGCCTGGCATCACCGCCAATTTTTTTAGATTGGTCTAATTTCTCTATGAGAAAGTTCACTTTTTGTATTCTTCTGCTGGTTGTCATCGGCATCGGAGTTCTTCACCTGGTCACTCCAGGTTATCTTGTTCTATACCACGATACCTTTCGGCGCCTCAGTTATTTCCCTATTGTGATAGGTGCCATACTGTTTGGAGTCAGAGGCGGTCTGACTTTAGCATTGTTGTCCTCGATTGCCTTCATCCCGCATCTTTTACTCTACATCGGCAAGGGGCCTCAAATGTATCTTGGCGAGCTTATGGAGGTTGTGCTCTATATTGCGGCTGGGACTGTTACAGGAGTTATCTCCGGGCGTGAGGCCCGTCTCCGGGAGCAATATAAAACTGTCGCCCAGAAATTGGAAAAGTCCTACGAAAAACTCCACAAGGAAACGGAGCTCCTTCTCGAAGTAGAAGAGCTGCTTTCGGCTAGTCAGCGTCTTTCTGCCCTTGGACAATTGTCGGCCTCCCTCGCCCATGAGATAAAAAACCCGTTGAGCTCAATTCGAGGTACTGCTGAAATATTTCTTGACGAATTTCCGGAGGGTCACCCAAAACGGGAGTTTGTGACTATTTTACTCAAAGAGACAGACCGTTTGAATGCGACGGTTGAGGAGGTTTTGAAATATTCGAAAGGTCAGCAGCAGGACGGTGACATTGAGAAAGAGCCGTTAAGCCAAGTGGTGGAAGGAGTTTTGAAGCTTCTTGAAGTTCATCTCCGGAAAAAATCTATCAGGGCAGAGGTCTCCGGTATAAAAAATGTCAGCAGTTTCATGGTTGTCGGTGCAAAAATATCCCAGGTCTTTCTTAATATTATTTTGAACGCCATCGATGCCATTCCTGACAGTGGCGGCGTTATTACCGTATCGCTAAAAAGACAACAGGGAGGCGGTATTGAAGCTGTTATTTGTGATGATGGCCCAGGCATTCCGCCGGACCGCCTTGATTCGGTCTTTACGCCGTTTGTTACTGGAAAAGAGGGTGGCACCGGGCTGGGTTTATCCATAACCAGGAAGATTATTGAAAGTTATGGCGGCAGCATTGCGTGTCGAAATAATGACGATAAGGGCGCCTGTTTTACCCTTTTTCTTCCCCCGCAAATGATGCCTGAAGAAAGGGTCTAGTAAGTGTCGTCACTCCCCGTTGTTAATTGCTGATCAGTATTAATTTCTTTTTCAGCACATGATTTTACGTGTAAATGTTTGTGGCTCAAATTTGAAAACACTTTTTTCAAAACGCTTTCCTATCCAGTCTGTGGTAAAAATAAAGTTGGGATTTTGAGGTTAGTTGTCGCCATCAATGAGATTTCCTAAACCCCCAAGTACAGAGCCTTCACCCCTAGCGCCGCCCCGTTGAGGCATAGCTTTAAGCATTCGGCCGGCAAGGCGTGAGAAAGGGAGTGATTGCAGCCAAATCTTTCCTGGTCCCGTGACTCTTGCAAAGAAAAAGCCCTCTCCGCCAAAAAGGGCAGTCTTTATGCCGCCGGCCTGCTCAATAGTAAATTGTACTGATGGCTCCATTGCGACCAGGCACCCTGTGTCGACATGAACTGTCTCTCCTGGTTTGAGGTGTCGTTCCACAACAGTACCGCCGGCATGAAAAAAGATTTGTCCCTCACCTTCAAGTTTCTGCATAATAAACCCTTCGCCGCCAAATAACCCTGTCATTATTTTCTGTTGAAAAAATATGCCGATGGAGACTCCTTTAGCAGCACACAAAAAACTATCTTTCTGGCAGATAAGGCAACCGCCTGCCTCTGCCAGAGATACAGGAATAATGTTCCCTGGGAATGGCGCACCAAAAGCAACATGGGCTTTTCCTCTGCCGTTATGGGTGAAGACGGTCATGAAGAGGCTGGCTCCTGTTAACAATCTCTTTCCCGCTCCGAGGAGTTTCCCCATAAAGCCACCGGAGGTTTGTTGGGCGGAGGCATCGCCAAATACAGTTTGCATCTGGATTGAGGCGTCTTTGTACATCATGGCGCCTGCCTCTGCTACTGCAGATTCACCAGGATCAAGCTCAATTTCGACAAACTGCATCTCTGAGCCAAAAATTGTAAAGTCGATTTCATCGGCCTGACGAGCGTTGGCCGAAAGCGGAGGCGGTGCGCTGACGGCTTCCCCGTGGCTATAAAGTTCTGCCAGTTTTCCAATCGGTTGCCATTGGGCGAAGCCTTCCCGCCAAGCATGTCCATTCGGGTTTTGCTGTGCCATATTAACAGCCTGCGATTGGTCCATTGGCCCTAATTGCTTGCCATCGTAGCTAAGATACCATTGCGCCATAACATACCTCCGATAACTGACAACTGATAAGTGTAGACATATAGTCGTTGTGAGAAAGTAAAAAAAACGCCGCTATGGTAATATACCATAGCGGCGTTTAAGTTTTAATTTTACAAGAATAGTTAGTGAGTTGTGAGGCAGTCTCCTCTCCAGCAGCATTCTGCCTGGTCGCAATAGTCTGTTGCGCTTTGGAAACAGGTAAAATTCCCTTCCTGTTCCTGAATTTTGCGAATCAACTCAGCTTTTTTAACTTTTCCAGCTTTGAGTCCTACCATTTTTGCACGTTTTTGAATATCTGTCATCTTCATGAGTCCACCTCCTCTGTTTTTTATGGTAATCAAAAATTCATTACAGCACAGTGAAAGGAATTTTGTCAAAATAAAAATTTGATGCTCTTGCAAAAAGTCTCAACAGATCCAACGCCACCTTGTAAAATCAACTAGTTACAGAGTGGTACGGGGATGTTGAGTGGGTTTTCGTTTCCGGTCATCGCCGGTTAACTGCGAGACCATCAAAATTTAAAGAGGAGGAAAAAAACTAAGGAGGCCAGAAACTGTAGGGAAGAGGGCGGCAAGGGAAAGTTTCTGGCTCCTTAGCAAGAGGGCAATATTTGTTGCTTTATGTGGTAAGTTGGTTCGTGAGGCTCGACACATTGGCCAAATAAGCTACTCTGATATCACTCACCAATGGTTTCAGGCGACCCTCCAGGCACCACCTATTTTGCGACTCAACCACTCTATGAGGGTTGAGTTCAAACGGTGTACCGTTCCACCTGGTCGCTTTCCATCTTCGTTACAGGCTTCAATGAAAAGTTCTTTTGGGACACCAATTTTAGTCAGTTCAACCGCACCCTTCATGTTTCTTTTAAGCAATGTTGCCTGAGGAGGCGTCTCCCAGTCATAGAGTACAAAATAAATAGACTGGTCTTGCTCTGAGCTGACAAAATCATTGCCTCTACTCCATCCACTTCCCCATTCAAGATACATGTCTACGGCTTTTTCCGGAGTCATTTCCCAATCAATACTGTTAACTAACTCCCTGTTCCTTTTTAATTCTTCGATAGAAATCATAGTGGTTCCTCCTATAAAGGACAGCTTCTAGATAATAGTAATTATTATCAAAAACCAAGTCAAGACAATTTGCAGAGAAAGGGAAAAGTGGAGCTATCTATCAGAGAGACGCTCAAAATTGATTAAGGAGAAATTGCACTCGTGTGGTCTATAAAGAGTAGCTTTGAGGGGGGAAATCTTTCTGATAAATTTTTTTGATATCGGGCAGGCACGTCATAAAGACATCGACTATGCGCGGATCAAAATGATTGCCTCGTCCATGTGATATTTCTTCAATTGCCGCCTCAAAAGGCCAGGCATTTTTGTAGGGCCGTTTAGAGGTGAGGGCATCAAAAACGTCACAGACGGCTACCACCCGGCCAACCATTGGTATACTTTTGCCGCTGAGGCCCTGTGGGTAACCTGACCCGTCCCATTTTTCATGGTGGGTCAGGGCAATGTATTTCGCTACTTTGAGGAGGTTGGATTTGTGGCCGGAAAGGAGTTCCGCGCCTATTGTGCTATGTTTTTTCATTGTTGAATATTCTTCTCTATTGAGTTTGCCGGGCTTCAAAAGAATGCTGTCGGAAATGCCTATTTTCCCGACATCATGCATGGGAGTGGCCTGGAAGAGAAGTTTGTTTAAGTGTGGTTTAATGCCGATTCTTTTGCCAATTATCGCACTGTAATGGCTCATCTTGGTAATATGTTGTCCTGTTGCCTGGTCACGAAATTCGGTGGCCATGGCCAGACGGGAGATGATGTCTAACTGTGATTTGCGAAGCTCAAAGGTCTTAACTTTAACGAGTTTGTCGAGGTGGTCACGGTGCCGGCATAGTTCCTTTTGAGTACGTTTGAGTTCTTCTTCTGCCCGCATCTCCTTTGTGACAAAACTCAAAACACCATGGGAGATACAGATATTGTCTTTTTTGAAGATTTCAACGATTGCCTGGTCTTTAAGCCAGAGCATCTGGCCGGCAGGAGTGAGAATTTTGTAAACCGCTTCCAGTTCGCCGGTACGTTTCACTTCTTCTCGCAAGCGCTGGTTGGATTTTATTAATAGCGGACCTGCCAGAATTTCCTGGGCAGTGGGCTGCTGTTCGGGAGACTTATAAATACAGCGGTCAATGATGCTTTCCCGCAGGCGTGAAGCGGCATTACGGGTAGAGCATTTCAGTATGTCGGTCAGGAGTTTACCGGAATACTCAAACCAGATGTGAGAGTTTCCTTCCTCCCAGGCAGAGATATAAGGGATAACGGTTGAGCCAAACTCTTCAAATTCAAGAAAGTTGCGAATGCGGTTTATGAGATAATTTTGCAGAAATGGTGAATACTTCTCGTTAATAATGCGACCAGAATACTCAGACTTGAGGAAATTATGTAACACACCATTATTTAACATGCGCACAAGTTACAGCAAATCATTAAATTGTTAAACAAAAAAATAACAATATTGGATAGTTAGTGCTTATCTCGAAATGATAATTTTAGTACTATTCCGAGTGATTATACCATGTAATGGAATTACATGGTTAGCTGTACAACGTAAAATATTGCTCTGAATTGTAGGTCATTTCGTATTGCAGAGTAGTGTGGGGCAATAATGTCGCAAAGCCTGCCACCTTTTCCCTGCATGGTCGTTTGCTTCCAGTTTGTCTGAATTAGTGTTATGATATACGCATTAATTAAACGTAAGATTCAAACCAAATGGTGACCATGGTATTCATATGGCTGATGTGATTCTTCTGATAGATGACGATGCGAGCTTGCTGCGTGTTACCGAGTATAATTTACTACAGGCTGGTTTCAAGGTGGCGTGTGCCGCTTCAGGCAGGGAAGGATTGAAGAAATTTGAAACAGTTGACCCGGCGCTTGTTGTTACAGATGTTAAGCTTGGTGACATGAGCGGCCTGGATGTTTTAAAACGGATCAAGAAAGTTGCCCCGGAAGTGCCGGTTATTGTCATTACAGCCTTTGGTTCGATCGAAATGGCAGTGAAAGCCATGAACCTCGGAGCCTTTAATTTTGTTACCAAACCGTTTGATCGCGATACCTTACGGCGCTCCTGTGAGAAGGCTATAGAGCTGAGCTCTTTACGTGCCCAGGCGAGAGATCTCTCAGAAGAAATCAATAAACTGACGGGAACCCAGGGGATGGAAACGGCTAATTCTGGCATGGCTGAGCTCCTGGATACCGCTATGCGTGTGGCAAACAGCGAGGCAACAGTCCTAATTACCGGCGAATCCGGAACCGGCAAGGAGGTGCTTGCCCGACTTATTCACCAGAATAGCCCACGCCATAAGAAGCCGTTTGTTGCTGTCAATTGTGCTGCTATTCCTCAACCACTTATAGAAAGTGAGCTGTTTGGTCATGTGAAAGGGTCTTTTACCGGTGCAATAAAGCATCGGAAAGGACGTTTCCTGTCCGCTGACGGCGGCTCAATTTTTCTCGATGAGATTGGCGAGCTACAGATTGAAATGCAGGCTAAACTGCTCAGAGTTATCCAGGAGAGAGAGCTTGAGCCTGTTGGCTCAGACGTTTGTGAACCGGTGGAGGCCAGACTGATTGCAGCGACAAACGTTGATTTGCAGGAGGCAATTGCTACAGGTGCGTTTCGCGAGGACCTTTTTTACCGTCTCAGTGTGATCCCTCTGCATATTCCACCTCTGCGCGATCGTAAGGAAGATATCCCAGCTCTTGTGAGTCATTTCCTGCAAAAATTAGCGGCGCCGTCAGGCGTCCGGTTCAGCAAAAAGGCCATGGGAGAGTTGCATGACTATGATTGGCCCGGCAATATCCGGGAGCTGCAAAACACGGTCGAACGCTGTGTCATTCTCCGCAAGGGGGATGTGATAGAGACAGCCGGGCTCCGGACTGTGACCGTGCCCAAATTGGAAGGTTTTTCTGTGCCTGAAATTCCTGAACAGGGTATTTCTCTGGAAGAGGTTGAGAAAAGCCTCATCCAGAAAGCCCTCGCCGTGAGTAAAGGAAACCGCTCTGAAGCGGCCCGTCTTCTCAAAATTCCCAGACATGTTCTCATTTATAGACTCGAAAAGTTTAATCTGAATTGTGATTAACACTGCTTTTCAGATCAAGACCATCGTGTATCGCGCTTACGGCTGAGAGTTGGCGCTGTTCAAAATCTCTATTATCCCCACCCTATTAGTACTGCTGACGATACCGGTTCTCCGATTGAAGAGTATTCTTTAATTGCGTTGGAGAATATTCTTCAGCTGCTGGGGGTGGCCCAAGCTTTAAAAGATAAAAATCAATAAAAACAAAACGTTACCATCTTCTCCTGCTTGGCATGGAAGCTGCTCAAGTAATAGGCATGAGCGTATGTTGCCCGGACAGTGGGCCTTTTTATAGTCATGGTTAGTGGTGGTACAATGCGACCTTTGTTTTTTCAGACAATGTTGGTTCTGGTTATTGGTTTTTCTGTCGTGGTTTTTACGGATTCTGCAAGGGCCCAGGACTATCAACGAACAACTCTGTCGGTAGAAAAATTAGTATGCACATCCTGTCTGAGCTTTATTGAGACTACTTTGCAACAAGATCCCGGTGTGGTTGGCATGACAGCAGATTTGAGCGCAGGAACGGTTGTTGTCGATCATGTAAAACAAATTTCCGGGAAACAGCTTGCCGAGAGGATATCAGGGTTAGGCTATCCAGCGCGCCTGGTAAAACAGGAGGCGGTTGCTGATCGGCAGCTTAATCGTTTTTCAAACGCTTTTGCCCGATGTGGCGTAGGCGGCTGCGGTACCGGCGGAGGTTGCAATGCCACTGTATCAGCATGGAAAGAATTATATCACAGATATATTGCAATTATTAAAGGAGATGGACATGAACAATAGGAAAATGTTTGCAGTAATGTTTTTAGTTGTGGGGGCCTTGATGCTGGGTTCCGCAGCAAAGGCTTTTAATATGCCGTTTTTCGGGGGTGGACCTAAGATAACCGAACTTCAAGCTCAAAACGGGATTGTGTCAATTCCTGTGGCTGATATCAATGACGGGACGGCTCATTACTTTAAGGTGAAGGCCGACGATGGTGTTATGGTGACCTTCTTTACCTTAAAAAGCAAAGATGGTGTGATCCGGGCTGCGATTGACGCCTGTGACGTTTGTTATAAGGCTGGGAAAGGCTATCTGCAGTCCGGTGATTTTATGGTGTGTCAAAATTGTGGTCAGCGCTTTGCCTCCAACAGAATTAATGTTGTAAAGGGTGGTTGTAATCCAGCCCCTTTACCGCGAGTAGTGCAGGGGGCTAACTTGCTGATCTCTCTGCAGGATATTACGGCAAACAGCTGGTACTGTAAATATTATAGGAAAGGTTAAGGGTGTAACAATGGGCTATGACTTTGAAAAATATCGTGATAAACGCGACAAGGTGCTCGGTGTCAAGCGCCGGGGCCTGAGTTTTGGCATGTTGGCCACAATGGTCTCGTTTGTTATTGTTCTGGGCCTGGGGATAGTTGTTGTCCCGAAGAGCATAGGATACTTCAGTACACGCAATCTTGATGATGCTATTTATAAAATGGATGATGCCAGCGCCTGGTCCCATGAAGTTGTTGCCGGGGTGAATGCTCTGGACGGTGTGAAACGGACTGTGACTGATAACCATGAAACCCGTCTGGTTGTGACTTTTAATCGCCTACAGACCGACACCAAAAAAATCGATAATTTCTTTGAAGGCAAGGGCTTGGTTGTAGACCTCTTGAACACAACGGACCATAGGCAGAGAATGTCAACGCTACAGAAGGAGGCCGCATTTGAAGCTCTATAATATTTCACTTAACAATCTGGGCCGCCGTAAAGGAAAGATGATCTTTCTGGTGCTTGGCCTGTTTATTGGCATCGCCACGATTGTTACTCTTCTGTCGATTACCGACTCAATGTCCAGAGATATTGAAGACCGGCTCAATCAGTTTGGCGCCAATATTGTTATGGTCCCTAAAAGTGACAGCCTTTCATTGACCTATGGCGGGATCAGCGTCGGTGGGGTGAGTTATAAGAATGTTGAGTTTGACGAAAGGCGCATTGCGCAGATTCGGGAGATAGAAAACAATAAAAATCTTGGCGCTATTGCCCCAAAAGTTCTGGGTGGCGCAGAATTAGATGGCAGAAAAGTTTTGCTGATGGGCACTGATTTTGAGCAGGAGCTTGCTTTAAAAACCTGGTGGCAGTTTAGCGGGGACGTACCGGCAGCAGATGGGTTGCTGGTTGGTTCGGAGGCGGCTAAATCATTTGACCTGCAGCTTGGAGACAAAGTGACATTTACCGGCGGTTATAATTTTACAGTTGGTGCGATTCTGATGCCTACCGGGGCCTCAGAAGACGCGATTATGATGGGTGATCTGCACGAGATCCAGAAAGTGCTGGGTAAGGAAGGAAAGATTTCAATGGTTGAGATTTCAGCTTTCTGCCGCGGCTGTCCAATAACTGATATGGTATTGCAGATTGCCGAAAAATTTCCTGAAGGTAAAGTGACCGCGCTTAAGCAGGCGGTGATGAGTAAGATGCAATCAATAGAAATATTTAAGTCGTTCAGTTACGGCATTGCGGTGCTGGTTGTTTTTATTGGCTCACTGCTTGTTTTTGTGACCATGATGGGTTCTGTAAATGAACGAACCCGTGAGATTGGAATTTTCAGGGCCATTGGTTTCAGGCGGGGTCATGTCATGCAGATCATCTTGCTCGAAGCCATGGTTGTGGGGCTGATTGGCGGCACTCTTGGATTTCTGGGTGGCAACGCAATTGCCTGGGCTGTGATGCCCTATGTTATCAAGGATGGCAGCATCTCAGGAGTGAATTGGACAATGGGCGGGGTATTCATATTGTTAAGCGTTGCTTTGAGTCTTCTGGCCAGCTTATATCCTGCCCAGAAGGCAAGCGGTCTTGATCCAAGTGAAGCGCTACGGGCCTTATAGAGGCAATTTCTAGTTATATACTATAAAAAGGAAACTACTATGGCGACTGCATACACCCAACCAGTGGAACATATGATAGAAGTGCGGGGGATTGGCAAGGATTACCAGAGTGGTGATTCAAAGGTCTCTGCAATCCAGGACATGGATTTTTTTATTGATGATGGTGAGTTTGTGACGATTATGGGACAGTCCGGATCAGGAAAAAGCACACTTCTCTCCATATTGGGAGGATTGAATCATCCGACTAAAGGTGCGGTGCTGATTGACAGTCTTGATCTGTATAAGCTGAGCAGCGAACAGCGGGCTGATTTTCGCAGTGAATATATCGGTATCATCTTCCAATTGTTTCAGTTAATTCCGTACCTGACTGTTTTGGAAAACGTCAAGTTGCCTATGGCAATTACCGGGATTAAGGCTAAGAAGCAGGATGAAATGGCCCAAGCCGTCTTAAAGCGTGTCGGGCTCGCCAATAAGGCGGATCGACTGCCTGACCAGCTTTCCGGTGGGGAGCAGGAACGGGTGGCGATTGCCCGCTCTATTGTGAATAACCCGCCGATCCTTTTGGCCGATGAACCCACGGGGAACCTTGACTCCGCTACCGCCGAGGAAATTATGCTGCTTTTGCAGGAGTTAAATCGGGAGGGGCAGACCATTATCATGGTGACCCATAATACCGACAGCAGCAAATACTCCCTGCGGACCATCAATGTCCGGGATGGCCGAAGCTATCTTCAATAGCCCTAGTAAGATAGTGAGGCCAGCGGCGGTCGGTTGATTGGCTGAAAGCTGCGCCGGTGAAGGAGAATAGGACTGATTTATGGTCTCGTAACAAGTTAAAAATGACACATGGATGGCTAAGCATAAAAGTTTGATGTACAAGGCGTGCTGGTGTTGAACAAGCGGAGGCGTACATAGGGTACGTCTAGCATTGGTCAACATTACCATAACGCAGTAGATTGAACTTTTCGCAACGCCATCAACGGTTGTATTTTTCTGAACAGGAAAGCAGGATTTCTTTTTCCGCCTCTCTGAGAACCGCTTTTGCGTCAATGATGTCCTGCTGGATCTGTGCTGAAAGTTCCTGCGGTCCGTCAAATTTTTTTTCATCGCGTAAATAACGAAGCAGATTGATCTTAATGGGTTTCCCGTAAATATCCTGATTAAAATCAAAAATATGAGTTTCAGCCGAGATGCTGTGAGTATCTTCAAACGTCGGATTTCTGCCGATATTCAGAACGCCGCCATAGCATTTTCCGTCGTAGATAACCTGGGTCACATAGACACCGTGCTTGGGGCATAAATCGTCATCTGCGATGTGCAGGTTGGCAGTGGGAAAGCCAAGCAGTTTTCCTCCGCGCCGCTTGCCTATTTTGACCTCACCCCGTATCTGGTAATTCCTTCCCAGGAGTTTGTTTACGTCACGCATTCGCCCTTCGCTGACAAGCTGGCGCACCATGGTGCTGCTGACCAACATCTCATCAACGTAATAGGGTTCAATCACAGAGACCGCGAACTTTTTTTGAGCGCCTTGCTTTTTTAGAAAGTCGATGTTTCCCTGCCTACCTTTGCCAAAGGCGTAGTCATACCCGACAACAAGCTCACAGACACCAATTTTAGAAATAAGGACAGTATCAACAAAATCTTCTGCCGTCATTGAGGCAAAATCTTTGGTGAATGGAATGATGATCAGAACATCAATATTGGCCAGGGCGATGAGTTCTCGTTTCTGGTCGCAGGTGGAGATAAGTTTGAGGCCGATCTCTGGGCGCACAACCTGTAACGGATGGGGGGCAAAGGTGATGGCCACACTCGTTCCTTTGGAGATGTATGCCTTGTTAACCACATCACTGAAGAGCATTTGATGGCCCAGGTGCACCCCATCGAAATTGCCGATTGTTACAAAAGGCTTGTCGAAGGGCTGGGTAATATCGTCAAGATCAGTGTAAATTTTCATCATCGTTTCTGCTGGTGCCTGAAAGTTAACTGCGAGGTCATCAAAGTTCCGTAAAATACAACCTATTAATCAGGAATGAAAGGGTTTTCAGATAAATAAGCGTTGCCGGCGTATCTACTCATGCGGCATGTGGGTTAACCACTGTAATAGCGGTGATTGAATACGAAAAAATAGTTTTGTAATGCAAATTGTCTTGCATTACGTTGTAGAAAAAACTACATTACCCCCCTTAAAGTAATGCACTTGCCTCGGTGGCGGAATTGGTAGACGCGCATGGTTCAGGTCCATGTGGGAGTATTCCTGTGGGAGTTCGACTCTCCCCCGAGGCACCAAGTTAAATAAAGGGCTAGATCACTGGAATACAGGGGTCTGGCCCTTTCTTGCTTTTGGGGACGGAGTCGGCTATATTCGTCAACAATCAGCAGTAGTTTCACCAGACTCATCACCTGCAAAATGTATTTTGCAGGTTAACTGCGAATCTATCAACTGTAGAGTAAAGGAATTGGATATGAGTAATGCTATTGGGTTTATTGGCGGTGGAAGAATGGCCGAAGCACTCATTCAAGGTATTTGCGCTTCCGGACAGGCAGCACCTGACCAGATTTTTGTAGTTGATCTCGATCAGAGCCGCCGTGCCTTGTTACATGAAAAGTTTGGCGTTGCTGTTTTTGATCAGTCCCAGCCTGTAGTGGAGAAATGTGATGTTATTATTCTTGCGGTCAAACCGCAGGTGATGGCTAATGTCCTGCAGGGAATTAAAAACACTCTTGAGTCCCGGCACCTTTTAGTGTCCATCGCTGCCGGTGTTTCCTTGTCTGTCATTCAACATAATTTGAGTGGTGCACCCTGTCGATTGATCAGGGTCATGCCGAATACACCAGCACTGGTGCGTGAAGGCGCTGCAGCCATCAGTCCCGGCAAAGGAGCAGATGAAAACGATGTAGCCATGGTTAAACGTCTTTTTGATGCTGTGGGGCAGTCCGTGGTTTTGGCTGAAAATTATCTTGATGCTGTAACGGGGTTAAGCGGCTCCGGCCCGGCCTATGTATTCAGTTTTATAGAAGCTCTGATTGATGCCGGAATTAAAGTCGGTTTGCCCCGTCAGGAGGCCCAATCTCTGGTATTACAAACAGTGCTTGGCTCGGTAAAACTTGCCATGGAAACGCAGCAGAATCCGGCGGAGCTTAAGGCAATGGTAACCTCGCCCGGCGGCACAACCATCGCGGGTATGCATGTCCTGGCTCGAGCCGGTTTTCAAGGCATTTTAATGGATGCCGTTGAGGCGGCCACGAATCGTTCCAGGGAGTTGAGAGGCTAGTCGTAAGATCTCCTGAACAACTATGAAAACGAAATTTGACAAACTCGTAAAAAGCCTCAAAAGTTCCAGCGCCACCTTGTAAAATCAACTATTTACATAGTGTTCCGGTGATGTCGAGTGGGTTTTTACGAGACCATCAAATTTAATGAATTGAATTCGTGAGATATCCAGGCTGGTTGGAGGACTCAATGAGGAGAGTATGGCAATAAAAAAAGTTGGTATCATCATTCGAAAGGGTTCTGACGAACCTCGACAGATTGCCCTTGAGCTGCAGCAGTGGTTCGAGGCGCGGGCCATCGCCGTCCTTATCGATTCTGTGGAGGAAGACCTGGATCTTCTGGTTATTCTCGGCGGTGATGGCACTCTCCTTCATATTGCCGGTCAGGCAAGCAAATATTCCATACCAGTTATTGGCATAAATCTGGGTGATTTAGGTTTTCTGACTGAAATTGCCAAGAGTGAACGCTATGAAGCCCTTGATGGACTAGTGAATGGCTCGTTTGTCGTAGAAGAACGGATGATGCTTAAGGTCCGTTTCTGGCGGCAGGGCGAGGGCAGTGACTGGCACTATGCCTTAAATGATATCGTCATCAGTAAAGGGACCCTCGACAGTTTGATTCAGCTCGATACCTGGGCTGACAACCATTACATCACTACCTACAGAGCCGACGGTCTGATCTTCTCCACGCCCACCGGTGCGACTGCATATAACCTTTCTGCCGGAGGTCCGATTGTTCATCCCAAACTCCATTCGATACTGGTGACCCCTATCTGTCCATTTATGCTTGACAGCAGGCCCGTACTTCTCGCACCGGAAACTCAATTGATCAGCCGTTTATTTGCAGATCATCTGCAGGATGTGAAAGTTATCGTCGATGGAAAGATTGCCTGGAATATGCAGGGGGATGATTTCCTGGAGGTCAGGGCGTCTGAAAAAAGACTCCAGCTTATCGGGTCCTCTCAAAAGGACTATTTTGAGATTTTAAAGAACAAGTTAAGTTGGGGAAGTAGTGAGGTGAATCGGCAGCGCCAGATTGAGCCGCCTCTGGCGGTCAGTCGCAGAGAAAAAAACTGATTGTCTCTTGTTCTGGAAACCGCATTGGTCGACAGCTCCAAAGCGGCCCTGTTTGTCAGCTCAGTATCTTTAAAATTTCACTGGCGATGTTATCCAGCGGAACCAGCTTTTCGGCGCCGCCTCTCTTGAATGCCTCATTGGGCATACCAAAGACAACACAGGATTTTTCGTCCTGGGCGAGGGTTCTTGCCCCGGCTTTTCGCATTTCCACCATGCTGTTTGCGCCATCGGCCCCCATACCAGTGAGCATGACACCGACGGCATTGCTGCCAACGTGCTCGGCAACAGATTTCATCAGTACATCCACCGAAGGGCAGTGACCGCTGACCTTCTCATTTGGCTGACAATTGACCTTATAGAAACCGCCTGAGCGGGTGATTCTCAGATGCTTTTCGCCTGGTGCGATCAGTACCCTGCCTGCCATGACTCTGTCACCGGTTTCGGCTTCTTTCACCTGCATGGGGCAGATAGAGTTCAGGCGATCGGCAAACATTTTAGTAAAACCGGCAGGCATATGCTGGACAATAACGATGCCTGGCGTTGTGGCCGGCAGACGACTGATGACATTTTTAATTGCTTCTGTTCCGCCAGTGGAGGCCCCGATGGCGATTACCTTGTCTGTTGACTCAGCCAGTGATTTTGGGGCGGTGAGTTCTCTCTGGCTTGGCAGCAGTTCCCGTTTGTTTTTCCAGTGTGAAACATTGGCAGTTGAGGCTATTTTGACCTTAGTGCAGAGCTCGGTCATCATGCCTTCAAGTCCACGGGCCAGGTCAGCGGTCGGTTTTGAAACAAAGTCAACTGCGCCTGCCTCCAAGGCCTCGATAGTGATTTGTTTGCCGCGCTGGGTGAGGGAGCTGACCATGACAACCGGCAGTGGATATTGCGGCATCAGCCGGCGCAAAAATTCGACGCCGTCCATTCTGGGCATCTCCACGTCCAGAGTTAAGACATCCGGCTTGAGCTGAACAATTTGATCACGGGCTATATATGGATCGGCAGCGGCGCCAACCACCTCAATACCTGGATCTTTATTTAAACCCATGGTCAGAATATTCCTGACCAGGCTTGAGTCATCAATGACAAGAACACGAATTATTTTGGGCGGCATAGTGATAAAAACTTATGGTTAAAGGGTAAAAAGTGATCATCTCTTCTGGTAACAGGCCGGCATGACATAGTGGAAATCATTTTGTTCCCGGCCAATCGTTTCTGAGTGACCAATGAACAGGTAGCCGCCTGGCACCAGGGCCTTGTGAAATTTCTTAACCAAGGCGTCGCGAGTTGGTTTATCAAAGTAAATCATGACATTGCGGCAGAAGATCATATGAAACGGTTGTTTAAATGGAAAGATGTTATTCATCAAGTTAAAACGGCGCAGGGTAAGTTCATTTTTGATTGTATCTTTGACAGCCATCATATCGTCTGGCATTTTTGTGAAGTATTTCGTCAGGAGTCTGCTGGGTACTTTGCTTGTCCGATCCGCAGGGTAGATGGCCTGTTTCGCGAAGGTCAGCACTTTTTCAGATATGTCTGTTGCCAGAAGTCCAGCGCTCCAGTTGGGGTAATCAAGCCCCAGGAGCTCCATCATTAACATAATCAGCATGTATGGTTCTTCACCTGTAGAACAGCCGGCCGTCCATATTCGTATATCTTTGGTGTGCTTTTCCTTGAGTGTTTGGGCTAATTCCGGCAAAGCCTTTTGGGAAAAGAAATCAAAGTGGGCATTTTCCCTGTAAAAATAGGAGAAATTAGTGGAAATCCTATTGATCAGTTCGTCGAGGCCTTTGAGGGTCTTATCAGTGTTTAAATAGTCGAAATAGTCTTTAAATGAAGTAAAACCGAGACCTTGGATGTATTTCTGCAGTCTGCCGACAACCAGAGAACGTTTCTGGTCCGTGAGATTGATGCCAAACTTGTCATACACCAGAGTCCGGAGCAGTTTAAATTCACTGTCCGTAATCGTCATCATAGTTGGCACATATTCAGAAACTGAGTTCATAAAAGCCTGTACCCTTACTGCGCAGCGACCATTGTCTGACCCCAGCGGAGTACTGCATACTCCGCCGGGGATACTGGCTTAATATTTACCGAATTCATGATCGTCCAAGGCAATAATATCGCTGGGATTCTGTCCCTTAGACATATTTTCTGCCAGGGCTGCACTTCCCCAGCCGTCATCCTGGGGTTTAGCCTTAGCTGGGGCAGTAGAAGAATGGGAGAGCTGTGTCTGCGGGATTTGGGCCTGAGACTGGTCTATCTGACTCCTGCCCCGGATCTTAAAGCGGGCAAGCATGGTTTGAAGATGCACGGCCTGGCTGGAAAGTTCTTCGGCAGCTGCGGCGCCCTCTTCAGCCGAGGCGGTGTTTTGCTGAGTAACCTGGTCGATCTGGTTGAGGCCTTGGTTTACCTGGGCAATGCCATTGGCCTGCTCGTTGGAAGCGGCGGCAATTTCGCCGACCAGATCAGTCACCTTCGTGGCGCCGTCGACGATTTCTTTCAGGGCCTTGGCGGTCTGGTCAGCGATTTCTGAACCTTTCTTGGCTTTGTCAACAGACCCTTCGATAAGTTCTGAGGTTTCTCGTGCGGCCTTGGCGCTGCGGGCGGCAAGATTACGGACCTCTTCGGCAACCACGGCAAAGCCTTTGCCGTGGCGTCCGGCCCGCGCTGCTTCAACTGCGGCGTTGAGTGCAAGCAGGTTAGTCTGGAAGGCAATTTCATCGATCACCTTGATGATTTTTGAGATATTCTGACCGGACTCATTAATCTCTGTCATGGCAGCCACCAAATCATCCATGTGCGTATCACCGCGCTCAGCATCAGTTCTGGCCTGCTGGGCCAACTGGTTTGCCTGGTTGGCGTTTTCAGCGTTGGTGGTGGTTTGTGAGGCCAGCTCGGTCATGGAACTGGTGATCTGTTCCAGGGAGGCGGCGGACTCTGTTGCGCCCTGGGACAGGGCCTGGCTGGAATCGGCAACCTGATTGGCGCCGCTGGCAATTTGTTCCGAGGCCCCCAGAATCTGGGCCACCACGTTGTTGAGATCATCACCGGCCTTTTTCAGGGCATTGCCGACTTCATCCTGCTGGTCTTTGGGGTTTGCCGCAAAAGTAAGGTCGGCGTTGGAAAGCATGATCAGGGCCTTGACTGTTTCTCCCTGCAGGTTGTCGGCAAACTGGTCCATAGTCTTGGCCATCTGGCCGATTTCGTCCTTACGGTCCATATGCAGGCGCCTGTCAAGATGACCTTTCTCCAGCTCCTCAAGCATAGCCACCGATTTTGCCAGAGGTGCGGAGATGCTTTTGGAAAGCATAACGCCAAAGGCCAGCGCCAGAATCGAGCCAAGGACCACGGCAATGGTGGCTGTAGTCTTGCTCCGGGCTGCGGTGGCTTCTGCCGCATGAGTTGCGTCTTCTGAGGCTTTTGTATTGATTTTGCCAATCTCGGCAAGATATTTCATGTTTTCGCTGAAAGCGACCCGTTCGGAACCAAAGCCAATTTCCTTGGCCGCATCAAGTGAGGCAATGTTTGCTCGAACATCTGCCAGTGCTTCAGCGAAATGGCTTTCAATGACCTCAAGGGCGGGTTTGACCTCCTGGTCAAAGATAGTCTGGGCTTCGGCGGTTTTCCCTTGTGCTATGAGGTTGTTAAGCTGGGCGCCATAGGCATGCAGCGTATGGTGAGGTTCAGTGAATAAGTCGATGATCTGATTGAACTTTGCATCGTCGGAGGTAAAGGTTGACTGCCATTTCCCGAAACCGCAGAGCCTTGGATCCAGCTGCCCTTTAAACTGGACTCCACGGGCCACGGCAACGCCGAGGTCTTTGACCCAGTTGATGTGGTCGAGCTGCTTCTGGAGAAGAACGGCCTCTAAGCTCTCCACATCATCAAGTTTAACAGTAGCGACCTGGGCCACCAGTTTCTGATGCTCTTTCTTCCATGTCTCTAAAGCCGGTAAATATTTATTCCAAGCTGCAGCTTCCTCCGGGAGCTTCGGCAGGGAGGCATACATGTCAAAACCTCTCTGAAACTCGGGCCAGCGCTTTTCAAGGTTTTTAATTTCATGGGCGCGGTCTTTGGCAGTTACGGCGGAGATAATCATAGTGCGTTCTGCCGACTTGATAGAATTCATCGATTCCATCATAAGCCCCAGGCCATGCACAGCAGGCAGGCGGACATCAGCAACTTCAGTGAGGCCTTTTTGTGTGGAGTTGATTCCCAGCCAGCCAATTGTCCCGACAATGATGCAGATCACGGCAACGATGCCGAAGGATCCTGTGAGTTTACCGAAAATTTTCATACTAGCGCCTCTATTGTAAAATTATTTTAGTAGCCTGGATGTTAAATAAAAAAAAGCAACGGAACACTTACAGTTGAGCTATCTGATTTCTAACGTTATCACGCAGCTATTGTTTCCATGCCGTCCGCGTCAAGGAGGAGCTGTTCCACCTTGAGCAGAATTTTGACCTCCTCATTGATCTTGCCCATGCCCTGGATAAAACGGCTGCTGGCTGATTTCCTGGTTTGTGGGGCTGGTTCAATCTGACTTTCCGGGATGTCGGCCACCTCGTTGACTTGATCGACAACCAGGCCGACCGAGGTGCCGTTGACCTCGACCACAATGATGCAGGTCCGTTCATCATAGGCACGTTCTTCCAACTTGAAACGAAGGCGCACGTCCATAACCGGGATAACGCTGCCGCGCAAATTAATCACTCCTTTGACATAGGCAGGCATATCCGGGACTTCGGTTATTTTCTGGATGCCGATAATTTCAAGAACGTGGGCAATTTCAATTCCGTAGTCCTCCCCGGCCAGGTGGAAGGTCAGAAACTTGTCTTTTTGGGTGTCTTCATCATCATTAAAATCGAGTTCTTCTGTGGTTGCCATAACTTGTCTCTCTTTAAAAATTATACGGAAGTATCAGATATACTGTTATCAATACGGTATAGCTATACTTGTCAGTTCGAGCGCCTCATTAATAAATTCAACGACGATCCCTTTTTTTCTCGTTATTGACAGGATCTGGCATTTTGATGTCTAATTGCTGGGAATCATTATCAAAATAATAGTGGTATAAGTACCTATCACATTAATTCTGCATCAGTGGCGGTGAATAAGTCAAATTATTAATGGTATTATTTTCGTAGTGATTCTAGAGGATAAAAGGTTGGCATGCTACAAGGTGACACCAAGTAGTGGCGCGTTAGGAGGGGGGTACAAAAGGTAAAATTTTGCGACTGTAGTGTTGAAAGGCTTCAGTCAGCCTTCCGCGCTAGGATTGTCCGGCAAAAGGTCGGATTTTTTGATAGAGAATTTTTTCATCTTATACTGTAGCAGGCTTTTAGTGATGCCCAGGAGGTTGGCTGCTTTAGTCTGGATAAAATTTGTCTGTTCCAGGGCCCGCTTAACCATCTTTCCTTCAATCTCATTGAGAACGTCGGGTAATTTTGCATCAATTGGCAATATTTGTTCAAGGTCAAACCCGTGTGTCGATGAGGTCAGAGAAGAAACGCTGCCTGGATCGGGATGGACGTCACGTGGTTCAATGCTTTTGCCATCGCAGAGGATTGAGGCACGCTCGATGACATTTTCCAGTTCCCGGACATTTCCCTCCCAGGGCAGTGTTGATAAAAAGCGAATCGTCTCCGAGGACAACTGTAAATCTGGCCTGCCTGCCTGCTTAGCGTATTTCTGGACAAAATGGTCGGCAAGCATAGGAAGATCATCTATGCGGTCTCGTAATGGAGGCAGATGGATATGGACCACGTTGAGGCGGTAATATAAATCCTCGCGAAAGCGGTGGTGCTCAACTTCCTCTTTCAAGTCTTTATTGGTTGCGGCAATGACCCGCACGTCAACGTGCATGGTTTTGTTGCCGCCAACCCGCTCGAAGCTTTTGTCCTGAAGGACCCGGAGCATTTTTGCCTGAAGCGACAACTGCATTTCTCCAATCTCATCAAGAAAAATAGTGCCGGAGTCTGCCGCTTCGAATTTGCCTTTACGAAGGCTTGCCGCGCCTGTAAATGCACCTTTCTCGTGGCCAAAAAATTCACTTTCCAGAAGAGTTTCGGGAAGGGCGGCGCAGTTCACCGAAACAAAAGGTGCCTGGCTTCTGAGACTGTTGTAGTGGAGGGCACGGGCAACTAACTCTTTTCCTGTGCCGGACTCCCCTGATATTAAGACGGTAGTGGGAGTCGGCGCCACTTTTTCGATCAGAGAATACATTTGCTGCATGGCAATGTTTTTGCCGATAATCTGGTCAAAACTGTAACGCTGCTGCATCTCATGGCGCAGTCGCAGGTTTTCTTTTGAGAGTTGATAATGGTCGATGGATTTTTTTATATTTGCAACAAGTTCGTCATTGTTGAACGGTTTGGTTAGATAGTTGTAAGCGCCGGCCTGCATAGCCTTGACAGCCTTTTCAACTTCCCCGAAAGCAGTCATCATGATGACAGGGAGGTCGCTGTTAAGCTCTTTAAGGGCGGTCAGCAGTGTCAGTCCGTCCATACCTGGCATTTGCATGTCGGTGATGACCAGATCAATATCAGCGTTTTGGGCTATTTCCAGGCCTTTCTGGCCGTTGTCGGCAGTAAGAGTCTCAAAGCCTTCGTCAGCAAGAAGTTCTGAAAGAACAATAAGATAGTTGGGTTCGTCGTCAACGATAAGTATTGTATGCATTGGTAGAGACAGTTTTTAATTGTTGGCCACTTCGTATTGTCTCGTAGCCATGATGGGCAATAATACATTAACGCCACGCGTTTTAGGCGTGATCGTTTACTGTACCGCGGAATAGCTTTTGAAATTATTTATGAGCAATCCTGGTATGGGTCTGTTCCCTCCATATTCACCCAGGACCGTCTTGTCTCGCTCTCTTCCGTGAAAATCACTGCCGCCTGTTGGCGTTAATGTATGTTTATGACAAAGTTTTTCTAAAAATGCGACATTTTTGTCCGAGTGTACAGGGTGGTATACTTCAACTCCAGTGAGTCCTGCCTCTTTAAGCTCAGCAACTAAGAGAGCCAGTGACTTCTCTGATAAACCCAAACCTGCGGGGTGGGCAAGGACGGCAATTCCGCCTGCTGCATGGATTGCAGAAATTGCCTGTTGGGTCGGCAAGACTTTTCTCTGCACATAGGCGGCGGCGTTCTTCCTTAAAAAACGGCTGAAGGCCTCCTGCTCGGTATGAACCACTTTTCTTTGAACGAGCAATTGGGCAATATGAGGTCGACCAATCTGGGAGGCGTGTTGTTGGCTTTCGGCAATGTCGGCAAGAGAAAGCTTGATTCCCATTCTGTTGAGGCGTAAAAAAATCGTTTCATTTCGATCTCTTCGCGACTGTTGGATCATGTCGAGAAAATTGAGCAGCTCGGAAGATGTATGGTCAAGACAGTATCCCAGAAGATGAAGCGACAGGGTTCTGATATGTGTACTAATTTCTACTCCCGGAAAATACTTAATGTCTTGTTGGCGGCAGTATTCAATAGCCTCTGCTGTTCCCGCCATCGTATCGTGGTCTGTAATGGACAGGGCGGCAAGGTTTTGTTCAACGGCTCTGTCTATAAGCTTTGCAGGGCTTAAGGAACCGTCTGAGTATGAAGAGTGGGTGTGGAGATCAATGGCTTTCATTTGTCAAAAGCGAAAAAAGATTTTTAATCCGAAGATAATTTTTGCTACACTTAATTCACGGAGTAGGTATTTGAAGGAAAGGAGTATCAGTTCGGGTGCTTCGTACTGTAACTGGAATTATGTGTTTTGCAAAGCCCAACTGTGGCAAAATTATGATAGATCGGCCCTCGATGCTATCCGCAAGAACATCAATCTTTAAAACTGGCGCTCGTCAGAGTTCCAGTATCAGGCGTAGCCGGACAAGGAGATAGTACATGGCACAAATTGACGCTTTTTTCAAACTTATGAATGACCAAGGGGCTTCTGACCTTCATCTGGTTTCAGGTCAGCAGCCGATTTTACGAATCAGGGGTGACATGGAAAAGGTGAAATATAACTCCTTTGATAATGACACCTTAAAAGCCCTGCTCTACGAAGTTGTTACAGAGGATAAAATTAAGCAGTTTGAAGAGACAGGTGACGTGGATTTTGGCTACGAAATTCCCGGATTGGCGCGCTATAGGGGCAATCTGTTTATGCAGAAATACGGGATTGGTGCAGTTTTTCGTGAAATCCCCAGTGAGATTTTGACCTGTGAGCAGCTTGGTCTTCCCAAGGTCATCAGCAAATTGTCGGGCTTGCCAAAAGGCATGGTTCTGGTGACCGGGCCCACAGGTAGCGGTAAATCGACGACCCTGGCGGCAATTATTGATCAGGCCAACAAAGACAGGTCTGACCATATTCTGACTGTGGAGGACCCGATAGAATTTGTCCATAAAAGTCAGCAGTGTATAGTCAATCATCGGGAGGTCGGGCTGCACACTAGGAGTTTCGAGGCCGCTTTGCGCGGGGCGCTGCGTGAAGATCCCGATATTATTCTGGTTGGTGAGATGAGGGACCTGGAAACAATTTCTCTGGCTATGGAGGCAGCCATGACCGGGCATTTGGTTTTTGGCACCCTGCATACCCTGAATGCGGCAAAAACAGTGGACAGGGTTATTGAGATTTTCCCCTCCAGTCAACAGGCCCAGGTCCGTTCAACCCTTGCAGATTCTTTAAAAGCGGTTGTCTCCCAGACACTGTTTAAGCGAATTGACGTCAAGGGGCGTTGTGCTGCCTTGGAAATTCTTATCTGTACCCCTGCTGTGCGGAATCTTATCCGCGAAGGGAAAACCTTTCAAATCCCTTCCGTTATGCAGACAGGTAAGAAATATGGCATGATGACGTTGGATGATGCCATTATGGAACATTTGGAAAAAGGCTGGATTTCCCCCGAGGCAGCCTATACTAATTGTATTGATAAAGGAAAATTTGTTAAGTTCTTAAAATCGCCGCCAACGGATTTTACTGAGGCGTAGAGTTGTAAAATGTTGTAACCGCGAGAGTTGTCCCATCGCTGGTAAAGAAGACACTTCCTGAATCGGCAGTAAGGTATACCTTGCTGCCGATTTTTTTATAGGCGGCAAGATTATCTGTTGAAGGGAAGGTCCCCATAGAGTTTTTTCCGGCAGAAACAACAATAAAGTCAGGAGATACCGCCTTTAAGAAGGGCGGGCTGCTTGATGTTTTGCTGCCGTGGTGTGGTGCGATAAGAACATCCGTATCGATGAGATCGGCTGCCTGTTTGCTGACAGTCGCCTCCCCGACCATTTCAATGTCGCTTGGAAAGAGAAATGAGTGACGGCCATAGTTTAAGCGCAGGATCATACTGTTGTCATTGTGGTTGGCCGATGTTTCTGCAGTCTGGCTGCCGTGTTCGGAAATGACCACCAGCCTGGTAGGTGTGGCAGGCAGCAGGTTTTGCCCCTGTTCCGGAATTGAAACGGGAATGTTACGTTTTCTTGCCCGGTCCAGCAATAAGCGAAACGTGTTTGGGCCATTATCTTTTCCAGGACTGCCAAAACTGTTGATCCACACCTGAGCCGGCTTGAAATGTTCAACAATAAACGGCAGGCCGTTGAAATGGTCGGCATCCGGGTGGGAGATGATTAGGCCGTCCAGTTCAGTGATCCCTTTATCCCATAAATAGGGGGCAATAACCTGTTCCCCAATATTAAAGCGCCTTGATTTTCTTGAGGCTTTCTGGCCGCCGTCAAGCAGGAATGTTTGTCCACCCGGCAAATGAAAGACTATGGCGCTGCCTTGTCCAACATCAAGTACGGCAACCTCAAGGTCTGTGTTGTTGGCAGGTAGGACAGGGGTGAAAAACGGTACTATCAGGCCAATCAGGCCGACTGCCAGGCCAAATTTTTTCAGGTTTTTGAGTCGAGAAGAGTGCCAGGTTGCAAGTAGCATCAGCAGGATATACCACGATGCTGATTGGAGTACAGGTGGGGCCGGGCCCCAGATAGAGGCCATTGGCAGTGATGCCAGAGTCGAGGTGATTGCAATGGCCAGATCAATACCGACAGCGCCGATTTTAAATAGAAGCGCCGATATCTGGGGAAAGGGCAGGAGAAGTGAAGCAAACAGTCCTGAGACAAGAGCCCAGATGCAGAGGACAGGTTCGACCAATAGTGTCGTGACTGGACTCAGTAACGATATCCGGTTGAAGTGACTTAACAGTATGGGAGTGGTTCCGACGCTGGCGATTATTGAAATTATCAATGATAACGCGGCCCATTTACGAACTGTAGAGCACTTGCCCCCAATAAGAGTGTGGATGCGGCTGGAGAGTCGAGTGTTGGGTGAAGGTGCAGCCGCTGCCGGTAAACTATAGGTGCTCAGGCTCTGCAGGGATTTTGATGGGGGTGACGCTGGCTGGACGAGGCGTTTCAACTGCGGCGAGAAGAGGGCTATTGCGATGACAGCAGCAAAGGAGAGCTGAAAAGAGGCGGTACTTAACATGCCGGGGTCGTATACTAAAAGGATGAGAGCGGCAATGGCAATATTATTGGCAACAGACCACTGGCGATTGCATACCAGCGCTGCGATAAAAACACCGGCCATTATGAGTGAGCGGACGACCGGTGGTCCGAAGCCGGCTATCATAGCATAGGCAGATAAAGGGAGAAGGGAGAGAACAGCGGACAGCTTCAATGCTGAATAGCGCAGGAGCAGCTTTTCTGAACGTCTGAGTAGCAAGCTGAACAGGGCGGTGCTCAGCAGGGCAAGAAGCCCGATATGTATACCTGAAATAGCAAGAAGGTGTGCGGCGCCGCTGGCCTTGAACGCTTCGCTGATATCGGAGGAAATCCCGGATTTGTCGCCGGTGAGAATGGCCTTATACACTCCTGCCCGCTCTGGGGAAAGTGTTTGGCTGAGAAACGTATTGATTCTGTAGCGGAGTCGTTCCGGCATAAAACGAATTTTTTGTGTAAAGGTTTGCTCGTTTGAAGGAAATATTTTTTTAATTAACAGTGGTGATTTTGTCCATCCTGTGACCCAGATTGATTTTTGAGCCATAAATTTCCGGTAGTTGAACGCTCCAGGGACCCCATAACCTGATACAGGGGCAAGTCTGGTCCGGCAAATGATGGAGTCGCCGGGCAGAATATTTCTGTTAATTTGTCCACCCACGGCAAGGCTGACAAGGCCGGTTGCCGGAAAACTGCTGCCGGGTGTTATAATTTGGATGGTATCAATCAGTAAGGTAGTTTTGTCCGAACTTACTTCCGGGCTGCGCAGCAAGGTGCCGATGACTGAGGCTTCCTGCTGTCGGCTTATCAGCTGACGGACGTGGCTGGGGGCTTCTGGTGGCTGGGCATTGATGGTGCCGTGTATGCCGCCGAGGAGGAAAAAAAAGAATAGGAGAAAATAGGGGTTTGACCAGCGTTTAACTTGGCGGGCTAATGTGATCCTGGCGGCAAGGACAAAGACAAGCACCCAGCAGATGGCAACCGGAACAAAAGCGACAACACTCCAGGCGATACCGAAGGCAAAGGCAATTGTGATTGGAACAAATGACCTGGATGCAGAAAAAATAGTGCTTAAACCTTCACCGTAAAAGATCGACGTTAGGGTATTGTGAGTGACCAGGCGTCAGCTTCTCACTCTTGACTAGCCGCTGGTTACAAAACAAAAGTAAAATACATTTTGCAAGAGGCCGTTATGAATCAGTAAAAGGTTTGAGCTTTTCACGGCGGCTGGAATGTCGAAGCCTGTTTAACGCTTTTTTCTCGATTTGGCGGATTCTTTCACGGGATACATTGAAACGTTTGCCAATTTCCTCAAGGGTGTATTCCGCGTCTTCACCAATGCCAAAACGAAGACGAATAATCTTTTCTTCCCTGGGACTCAAGGTCATTAATATTGATTTTACCCGGTCGGAGAGCTCATGGTTTTTGACCGATTCATATGGTGAGGCGGATTCCTTATTCTCCAGAAAGTCGCCAAGTGTACTGTCATCGTCGCCAACCGGGGTCTCCAGGGAGATTGGTTCTCTTGAGGCCTCAAGGATGGCTAGAATTTTATCCATTGGCAGACCGGTTTTCTCCGAAATCTCAATGGGAGTCGGCTCTCTGCCGAGTTCCTTGAGAAGGGAATAAAAGGCCTTGAAAAATTGGCTGCGAAGTTCGAGGAAATGTACCGGCAGGCGGATGGTCCGGGTTTTGTCGAGTATAGCCCTGGTGATAGCCTGTCTGATCCACCAGCTCGCATAGGTGCTGAACTTATTACCCTTGGTGTAGTCAAAGCGAAAAACCGCCCGCATCAAGCCCAAGTTGCCTTCCTGGATAAGATCAGCAAGGCTTAAACCCTGGTGCATATAACGTTTTGCAATACTGACGACCAACCGAAGGTTGGCCTTTATCATTGCATCTTTAGCCCACTCTATGTTTCTGGTATAAGTTGCAATTCGCTGCTTCATGAGCAGCAGTTCGGTAATTTCGGAATACTTGCCGCAACTGGCTGACACAGAACGGACCATGAAGTTCAGGTGTTGTTTCTTGGGCTTCAGGGTCGGGTCGCGTTTTTCCCATAAATCAATCCGATCAACCAGGATTTTTATTTCAGGGACACCGGATTTGTCTTCGCGGATTAGTTTTATAATGGCATCAAAACCGCTGCGAATGGCTTTTGAATATTTTTCTTCTTCTTCAGGGGTGAGAAGATCAAACTGTCCCATCTCTCGAAGATAGGTTGTTGTTGTCTCTTCTGGTTCGTGGGGGTCGTCTTTATTTGTAATTTTGGTTTTAGAAGCTGTCGGGTCGGCGTCATCTTCTCCATCCCAGGTGACACCTGCCAGAGTTTTCTTGGCGCCAGGCTTTTCCTCGGTGAGGATAGAGATTTTCTTCTTGGCAAGAAAAGCAAAAATGTCATCTATGAAATCAGCATTTTTATCTTCAGGGATAAGTTTGTTAAGGAAGGAAATCGTTAAGTAACCGACCTCTTTACTCGCTTGAAGGAGTTGTTTTTTTATCTCGGCAGGCACGAAGTCTTATCTCCTGACTGTAATTGGTGTAGAGTGTATTTGTGCTATATTGGTGAGTGCGAAAATCGGTTAACTTAAATGTAAAAGGCATAAAAAGCAATAAAAATAGTTAATCGTTGGGTAAAAACTGTATTGTCTGTAATAGAATTCAACAGGTATTGTCGGTCAATTCTATAAAAAGGTTAAATACTCTGTCTGAATTTTTATGCTTGATTGTTATGAACAACCTGATTTACTGTCAGGCTTATAAGATCAACTTGACAGGTTAAACTTTTTGCCACTAAGCTTGAAACTGAATTCACATATAAAAAATTATTGGATTCAGCGATTATTTTGCCGTGATACAAATTGGTAATAATGCAAATCTACAATAAGTATTCCCTGGGGTGAAGGCAAATTGCAATCAAATAAAAAATCAGTTTCCAACCAGAGGTCTTGTGGGATTCTCCTGCATATTTCTTCTTTGCCCAGCCCCCATGGGATTGGTGATTTTGGGCAGGGTGCCTATGATTTTATTGATTTTCTTGCCGCATCCGGACAGCAGTATTGGCAGTTTTTGCCATTAGGTCCGGTTGGGTCTATCTTTGGTTGTTCTCCTTATATGGGTTTGTCGGCAATGGCTGGCAACCCATTATTTATAAGCCCTGAGTTGCTCGTAGAAGACGGCTTCCTGGATGACAATGACATTGGGAAAGAAAAGAGTTTCCCGGAATATACAGTCAGGTTTCCCGAGGTTATCGCCCATAAAACATATATCTTGAAGAAAGCTTTTGTGGAGTTCCTGGACCAAGGTGAGCATGAAGATTATGACCGTTTTTGTGAGGATGAGTCTTTCTGGCTTGACGATTATGCCCTCTTTATGGCGATTCGTGGACAGCACGAGGGTGGCTGGAGCCAATGGCCTAAAGGCATTGCAACCAGGAATGCTGAAGCTCTGATAGCAATAGCTGAGCGGTTGTCAAAAAAGGTGTCGTATTATAAATTTGAGCAATTCTGCTTTTTTAGTCAGTGGCAGCGTTTGCGGGCCTATGCCCATAAATTGGGAGTCCGTCTGATTGGAGATCTACCTATCTATGTGAGCTACGACAGTGCTGATGTCTGGGCCAACCAGTCATGCTTCCTGCTGGACAGGAAGACATTGCTTCCTACTCACGTAGCCGGGGTGCCGCCGGATTATTTCAGCGAAACAGGACAGCGCTGGGGGAATCCGCTCTATTTATGGAAAGATGGCCATCGGAAAAATGAGCAATTGTATCAATGGTGGCGAAACCGTTTTGCTCATCTGGGCAAAATGGTCGATGCAGTCAGGATTGACCATTTCAGGGGATTTGAGTCGTACTGGCAAGTACCAGCTAACGAGAAGACGGCAGTGAAGGGGTGTTGGGTAAAGGGGCCGGGGAAACAATTTTTTGCTGGTATGGGGAAGGTGCTTGATGAAATTTCAATTATTGCTGAGGACTTGGGAATTATCACCCCGGAAGTTCGCAAGCTCAGGGATGATTTGGGTTTTCCCGGGATGAAAATTTTACAGTTTGCCTTTGATTCCGATGAGAATAATCTCTATCTGCCCCATAACTTTGAAACCATCAATTGCGTTGTCTATACAGGAACACATGATAATGATACAACTCTTGGCTGGTATCTTGATGAGGCTGTTGGTGAGGGCAGTAAAGAGAAGCTCAGGAAATATGCAAATAGCGATGGGAATATGGTACATTGGGACTGTATCCGCTTGGCTTTAGGTTCCACTGCCGCGCTTGCCATCATTCCGTTGCAGGATGTCTTGGGCTTTGGGACGGATTGTCGGATGAATACGCCCGGGACAACTGAAAACAACTGGCTGTGGCGTTGTGCAGCAGGGGGCCTAACAGAGGAAACCAGTCGTTGGCTGCGTGGGGAAACGCAGTTTTATGCCCGATTGCCCCGGTGAAAAGATCGGTGTGTTGAAGGAGATCATATGGATGTTGACAGGACCAGGTTTCTGGCTATTTCCGGGAGTCCGAGGAAGAAGGGCAATACGGAAACCCTTATTGCCGCTGTTGCCGCGGGAATCGAACAATGCGGCGGTCAGGTTGAAATCATCCGGATTGCTGATCTGAATACCGGGCCCTGTATTGCCTGTGGGGGCTGCACTAAGACGGGGCGTTGTGTTATCGAAGATGATATGCATTTACAGGGACTTTATGACAAGGTTTTAGCCGCCCAGAATATTATCTTAGCCTCCCCCATTTACTTTTATGCTCTATCAGCCCAGATCAAGATGTTTATCGACCGGATGCAGGCGATGTGGTCACGAAAGCAACTCTTAGCGGCTCAGGGGAAATGGCAGGTAAATCCTGATAAAAAAGGATATTTCCTTTCAGTAGCAGCTACGAGCGGCCCGAAGATTTTTGATGGTTCAAAAATGTGTGTTCAATACGCCTATGATGCGATGGGATTCAATTATAGCGGTGAATTTTTTGTCCGCGGCGTTGATAAGCGCTCCGATTTGTCCCATAACCAGAAGAAGCTTGAAGAAGCAAAAGCCTTTGGAAGAAGCCTTGTGCAATCGGAAACTAAATCTTGACAAAATACTGCCTTTCATTTAGTTATGCCCTCTTCAGTTCATCAAATTTGTGGCCCCTTCGTCTAGTGGTCTAGGACGTCGGCCTCTCACGCCGGTAACACGGGTTCGAGTCCCGTAGGGGTCACCATTTTTTATTTTATATCAGTATGTTATTGTGGAAAAGCCGTCAAATGCAAATTTGGCAGGAAGTGACCTAGCGCGGTAATGTCATAATTCCAAATTCTGTGAGGAAAAATACAGTAAAAAGTAGTTAAATCAGCATGTTGGTTGCATGATGTCATCATAACTTATGATGATGTGAAACTCACATGAAAAGCCGGTCTTGACGGCTTTTTTTATTTCAACTTCCTGCAAATCCCTTACTAGTCAATATTTTTGAGAGATCCTTTAAACGGCTTTTTAATTTCGGCTCTTTGCACTCCTTTACCGCTCAATAGCTTTCTTCCTTAAACATTTTAAAGATGAATGAATGAAAATGATGCTAAAACCGCACATTATTACCTCCCTCCTAATAATATTTCAGGGTGATAAACATCTTGCTTCTTTCTAAGTAATGGATAATATTACCTATAGATACTAATAAGTATAGGGGATGTTGTCCATGAGCGAGATTTCCAAAACAAATCAATCTTTTGAAAAAGCAAAGCAAATTATTCAGGAGCATGGAGGTGTGATCCGCACGGTCGAGGCACTTAAGGCAGGGATACACCCTAGGAATTTTTATGCCCTTAGGGATCAGGGAATACTCGAGCAGGTTTCGCGAGGTGTATATCGTTTGGCTGGTTTGCCGCCCATGTCTAACCTGGATATCGTTGCCGTGGCAACTCGAATACCTCGTGCGGTAATCTGTCTAATCTCCGCACTGTCTTTCCATGATCTTACCACTCAGATTCCTCATAAAGTTGAGATTGCCCTGGAAAAGGGGGCAGAAACTCCTCGTATTGATTTCCCTCCTCTCTCAGTACATCGTTTCTCTAAAGCCGCTTTTGAATCAGGCGTTGAAGAACACAATGTTGATGGGGTGACAATTCGTGTTTATTGCCCGGAAAAGACTTTGGCCGACTGCTTCAAGTTCCGGAACAAGTTGGGTATGGATGTCGTGCTAGAGGCACTTAAACTATATAAATCTAGGAAAAAACAGTTCAAGGTCAGAGATATTCTGCTTTATGCTCGTATCTGTCGGGTAGAGAAAATAATGAAACCTTACCTGGAGGTTGTAATATGAGCAAGAAAAGGCCTGTAAATATTGCAGCTTCGGTAAGACAGCGTCTACTCGATAAAGCAAGGATTGATAAACGGCCTTTTAACGAATTGCTCCAGTATTTTGTTATGGAGCGCTTCCTTTATCGTTTGTCACGGTCGAACCATGCCGATAAATTTGTCTTGAAAGGGGCCTTAATGCTCAGAGCTTGGCAGGCTCCATTGTTTCGTCCAACAATGGATATTGACATGCTAGCCAGGCAGACCAGCAATGAAGTAAAGCAGATTGTTGACCTGATAAAGAATGTTTGCCAAGTTGTAGTCGATTCAGACGGGATCGAGTTTGACTCGGAAAGTGTGCGAGGTGAAAATATTGTCGAAGATGCAGACTATGAAGGAGTTCGTGTCCTGTTTGTAGGGAAGTTGGATACTGTCAAGATAAGGATGCAAGTTGATATCGGTTTTGGTGATGTAGTTGTACCAGGACCTCAGGAGACGATACTCCCAACCATGCTCGATTTTCCGCCGCCTTGTATTGCTTGTTATAGCCGGGAAAGTTCTATTGCTGAGAAGTTTGAGGCGATGGTTAAGCTTGATGAATTAAATAGTAGGATGAAGGACTTTTACGATATCTGGTTGCTGGTCCGTCAATTTGATTTCTACAGTCCACACGTTCAGGATGCTGTTGCCAGTACATTAAATAATCGCGGCACTGATCTCCCGAATGTAATAACAGCTTTCACCAATACCTTCATTCATGCAAAATCAACACAATGGGGAGCCTTTAGGAAGAAACTTGATATTGATACGGTTCCCATGGAGTTTGCTGAGGTAAATGGTCTGATACAAGAATTTTTAGGCCCCATTTTGGATGGAATTAGAACCCAAACTTCTGTCAAAAGTACCTGGACAGCGCCGGGGCCATGGCAATAGTTGTTGTTAGTCTAATTGGTTGTGATGGTGGAAGACATTAAGGAAATAAAAAGAAGGTTGGATGATGCTCTGGCTGAAAATGCCCGACTGCGTGAAGAGAACAACTTGCTTAGGCGGGCAGGTGATGGGAAATTATATATTTCTCCACCTTGTCGGCAGAGTAGACCTCTCGTCCCTGTACCCACTTCAGTATCTTCGGTGATAAACAACAAATCACCAGTTGATGAAAAAGTCACTCTTTTTAGAAGTTTGTTCCGGGGACGTGAGGATGTCTATCCTAAACGCTGGGAATCAAAGAATAATAATTATGGATATTCTCCAGTATGCAGTAATGAATGGAATCCTGCATACTGTGAAAAACCGCGGGTGAAATGTGGCAAATGTCAAAATCGCCAATACGTGGCATTAACTGATGAGGTGATTTATGACCACCTTGCCGGAAAGCATATTATTGGTGTCTTTCCCATGTTGCAGGGAGATATGTGCTGGTTTCTTGTGGCTGATTTTGACGGGGGAGATTGGGTAGATGATGTCGCAGCATTTTTGGAAACATGTCATGACTTAAATGTCCCAGCAGCGTTAGAGCGTTCTCGTTCAGGGAATGGTGGGCATGTGTGGATTTTTTTTGATAAACCAGCCCGAGCTTCTCTTGCCAGAAAACTTGGTTGCACCATTATGACCAGAACTATGGAAAAGCGACATCAGATTGGCTTAAAATCCTACGACCGATTTTTTCCCAATCAAGATACTATGCCAAAAGGTGGCTTTGGCAATTTAATAGCACTGCCCTTGCAAAAGATTCCTCGAGAATCCGGAAACAGTGTTTTTCTCAATAATGAATTCCAACCTTTTACAGATCAGTGGGCCTACCTGGCTTCTGTGAAAAAAATGAATATTGACACTGTTGAAGGAATAGTGGCGGATGCAATGCGGAATAATGCCATCTTGTGTGTTAGTCCGAGCATCGTGGATGGGGAAGTTGAAGAAGATCCCTGGACTTTGCCTCCGTCTGAAAAAAAAGCTGAACCGATTATTTCAGGTCCCATACCTGAAAAGGTAACTGTTGTCCAAGGAAACCTCCTTTATTTTGAAAAAAGCACAATACCTCCTGGACTACAGAACAAGCTGGTAAGGCTTGCGGCCTTTCAAAATCCCGAATTTTATAAGGCTCAGGCTATCCGCCGATCTACTTATGGCATAGGCCGAATCCTTTCCTGTGCGGAGGAATTTCCAAAACATATCGGACTGCCACGGGGGTGCTTGGCCGATGTGAAAAAATTGCTTGATCGTCTGGGCATTGAATTGGACATTCAGGATGAACGTCATACCGGGCGACCCCTGAAAGCTGGTTTTAAAGGTAAAATAAGAAATCAGCAAAAGCCCGCAGTGAAGGAAATACGGCAACATGACATTGGAATACTAAGTGCAGCAACTGCTTTTGGTAAAACGGTTGTTGCAGCTAAACTGATAGCAGTGCGGAAAAGGAACACACTTGTGCTTGTTCATAGGCGGCAACTTTTGGATCAATGGCGAGAAAGATTATCTATTTTTCTTGGAATACCCGAGAGGGAAATCGGTCAAATTGGAGGCGGCAAGAAAAATATTACTGGCAAACTTGATGTTGCCATCATCCAAAGCGTGTGCCGAAAAGGTATTGTTGATGATATTGTCGCGAATTATGGCCATGTAATTGTTGACGAATGCCACCACGTTGCTGCGGTGAGTTTTGAGCTGCTAATGAAAAAAGTTAAGGCCAAATATATTCTGGGATTAACGGCAACACCAGTTCGCAAGGATGGCCACCATCCCATTATAATAATGCAGTGTGGGACTATCTGCTATCGTTTCAGTGGTAAAGATGCTGCCATTGCGCGGCCTTTTGAACATGTGGTCAACACTCGGGTGACTGGTGTGCAAATGGTGTTTGGTGACGAGCAACCATCTTTTCACGATGTTTATAGAGCGTTGATAGATGATGACTGTCGCAATCAATTAGTTTGTGGAGATATTATCAAAACAGTAAAAGAAGGTCGGTCGCCACTGCTTTTAACTGAAAGGACCGAACATCTCTATCGCATTGCAGATATTCTGAAAGAGAAGGTAAACAATATCATCATATTGAAAGGTGGGATGAGCAAGAAGCAGAGAGATGATATTGATGAAAGGTTGAAAAACATCGGCGCTCATGAAGAGCGCGTTATTCTTGCTACTGGAAGGTATATTGGTGAGGGCTTTGATGATGCACGGCTAGATACTCTCTTTTTAGCATTGCCCATATCATGGCGGGGAACGATCCAGCAATATGCTGGACGCTTGCACCGGAACTTTGACGGTAAAAAAGAAGTTCGAATTTATGATTACCTCGATGAAAATATTCCTATGTTGGAAAGGATGTATAAGAAAAGAGTAAAAGGCTATAAAGCGATCGGTTATAGCGTTATTGGCCCAAGAAGGCTGAATCAGACTCTTTTTTAAAGGGAGGTACCTGTTCACTAAAAATGAATAACATGACGGCTTTTTTGACGGCCTTTTGATCCCAGAAACGACTTTAAACGCCCTTAAACGTATGTAAAATCAGGTGGAATACGCTCTTTCGCGAACTCTCACGCCGGTAACAGGGGTTCGATTCCCCTAGGGGTCACCACTCGAAAATATTAAGGAAATCAGGCGATTGCGCTTGGTTTTCTTTTGTTTTTTCTGCTCTTTTTCGCATATCGTTGCATGGTAAATCGTGGTAAATTCTAACGTAATCCTAACCACTGGTGGTAAATTTGTGGTAACAAGATCTGCAAAAATGCCAGGTTGGATTCTTGTCTTTTTTATTTTTTTCAAATTATACATTTACAATTACAACAGATGGTGCGATTGTATGCGCAGTTGCACATCATATAGTGCAAATAAAAAAGCCGTCTGGCGGGAACCAGACGACTCTTGGGTGTGATCTGGCTCATGCAGGGGCCAGATTGCATAGCAAGTGATGTTAAGATCAAATGCTTACGAATGAAGGATATTGTTACACGATCAAACCTCGCTGTGCAAGCTCAAAATCTCCTGCGCATAAGGAGCAACGACATGGCTAAAGAAAAACTATATCGTGTGCGCGATGCTAAAAACGGTCAGTTTTTGCCTAAAGGCACCGAAAAGCGTCGTCCAGCCACAACAGTCAAAGAAACCATTAAAAAGAAGTAATTAATTTTCTTTGACTCAAACAAAAACGGGGTCCATGGCCCCGTTTTTGTTCTCAGCATGACCACGAAATACACCCACCCCAAATTCGGGGAAGTTTTTGAGGATGAATTCGAGTTTATGGATGATAAATAAGCTTAATTTGCGGGTCATTAGATGAAAATTAGGAGAACTTAATATGTCCAATAAATTTGGTGGCCCGTGGACAATTACGAAACTCGATATTCTAGGTAAATATCTTGATTTTTATACTCAGGCTTTAAAAAATCAGCCTTTCAAGTTGCTGTATATTGATGCTTTTGCTGGCACGGGTCACTGTGATACATCTAAAGGAAAGATTTGTTATGAAAATAGTTTTTTCCCTGAGCTTAGCGACAAAGAGACAATAACTTTTCAGGATGGTTCCATTAAGATTGCTTTGGATCTTGATCGCCCATTTGATGAGTACATATTTGTCGAAAAATCTCCCGCCAGGTTTAAAAAATTAAAGAAAATTACAGATACCTATAGGGTAAGAGGGTTCCAAATTCAAATCGAAAACGGAGAGGCGAATTCTTACATAAGGCACCTGTGTAAAACCATAGATTGGTCTGGCAGGAGAGCTGTCCTTTTCCTGGATCCGTTTGGAATGCAAGTAGAGTGGAAAACACTTGAAACCATAGCGGCTACACAAGCAATCGATATGTGGTTCTTGTGTCCAGTCAATGCAATCAATAGAATGTTAACCAAAAGTGGAAACATTGATGACACATGGAGGAATAAGCTTGATGTTGTTTTCGGAACAACTGAATGGTATGATTCATTTTACACAAAACGAGAACGGATGACCTTATTTGGGCCCCAATCTGTTGTAAATAAAGAAGCGGACTATGAGAGTATCAGCAATTATGCTATAAAGAGGTTGGAAACGATATTTGCTAGAGTGTCGAATACTCCGAAAATGCTTTATAATACTAAAGGACAACCACTTTTTATGCTCTGTTTTGCAATAGGTAATCCAGCACCTAAAGCAATAGGGCTAGCCCTCAAGGCTGCAAATTTTATTTTGAAAGGCTAATGGCAACAAATTCGAGTATAGAATGGACAGAGACAACCTGGAACCCAGTTACTGGTTGTTCACCGATTAGCGATGGTTGTGCTAATTGTTATGCATATCGGATGGCAAAACGCCTGAAGGCTATGAGGAACAAACGCTATGTCAATGGCTTTGAAGTTACGCTGCACCACGACTTAATCAAATTGCCGCTACAATGGAAAAAGCCGCGATTAATTTTTGTGAACTCAATGAGTGATCTTTTTCACGACAAAGTTCCTATTGAATTTATTGCCCAGCTTTTTGATAGTATGAGAATGGCCAAACAGCACACCTTCCAAGTTTTAACAAAAAGGGGAGAGCGGCTTGCGGAACTTGCGCCCTTACTTGATTGGCCTGAAAATGTGTGGATGGGTGTTACTGTTGAGTCTGGTAAGTACACACATCGAGTTGATTGTTTGCGATTAGTTCCAGCTGCTGTCCGCTTTTTGTCCGTTGAACCGATGATTGGCCCAGTTGAAAATTTGAATTTAGACAAAATTGACTGGGTTATTATTGGTGGTGAGTCTGGCCCTAGGGCAAGGCTTATGAAAAAAGACTGGGTAACATCTCTTAGAGACCAATGCCTGCAAGCGGAAGTCCCGTTCTTTTTCAAACAATGGGGAGGGACAAACAAGAAGAAAACTGGAAGAGTTCTGGATGGAGAGATTTGGAATCAATATCCTCCTGTTGTCCTACCAGAGCAGTTTGCACATGCGATACTTTAATCAATGTACCATAAATGTTTCAGAGATTATGGTAAATAGTTGGTAACATTGCCAGCGTCATCTGTAAAATCAAGATTGGTGTTTTCCTCTCACGCAGGTAACACGGGTTCGAGTCCCGTAGGGGTCACCACACATATTCCTAACAATATCAACTTGTTAGTTCGTAAATAAGCAACCCCTGTTTTGTCATTGTGACCAAAATTGTGACCAAAATGGGCGTTGCTTTTTTCGTTTTTACACTCAGTTTCAGCAAAATGCCTCTCTAAAGCTGATCCGTCGTTGTTGGTTAAATTGGGTATGTAGCGACCATAAACCTTGTAGACCATTGTCGTGTCTACATGCCCCAACATTTTAGCCACCCAGTGGGGTGACTCTCCTTCCCCCAAAGCCCATGAAGCAAAGGTGTGCCGCAGGTGATACATTTGCTTGTAAAGAATTCCGCTCTTTTCAAAAGCTCTATTCCAGACATCCTTTAAGCTCTCCCGACTCACTGGCCCGCCGTCTACATTCACAAAAACATAAGGGCTGTTAAATGCCTTGCTCATTTCTTTCTGTCTTTGCAGGGTTTCCCGCAAGTAAGAACTTAAAGGGATAAAACGGTTGCTTCCTGCGGTTTTTAAATCATCCTTTTCTTTGCCTCGCACTCGGCTACGTCTGATGTGAATAAACCTATCATCAATGGCATCCCATCTTAATGCGGTTTGCTCTGATGGTCTCATGCCTGTTTGAACAGTAAACAGGAAATACGGTTGATACCAGGGGATAATATGCATGATGAATTTATCCCATTCGTAATAGCTAAAAGGCTTTACTGGATGTTTTGTCCCTTTGGGCAAGTTGAGTCTGGCAAAAGGGTCTCTTTGGTTGAACCAGCTATACTCATCACAAGCATCTCTGTAGATATTTCGTAATGGAATAAAGACGTTTTTGATGGTCTTTGCTGAAAGTGGTTTTCCAAACCTGTTTTTTCTACTCATTAAATGAGCCAGAAACTTTTTCATAAGGTATGGATTAAAATCGCTAAAGGTTCGAGACTCAAAGAAGGGAGTTATATAGTTTCTTAATAAGCTCCATGTGTCTCTTGCTTTCCCATCACTCCAGCCAGGCTCCATATCGGCTAACCATTTTTTGCAGTAGTCTTTGAAAGAGACCTCCGATTGGTCAACCCTGACGCCCCTTCCTTCCAGTTCCGCAAAAAGCTCTTTTTGTTTGCTATGTTTAAAGACTTTGGCAAACTCAAACTTGCCAAGATCGATATCAGCAATGATCCTGTTGAGCTGTTTGCGAAGCTCTATCCGGTTTTCTTTGGTGTCGATTAAGCCGGAAGGCTCTCGGACACGTTTGTTGAAATACCGAAAATCTACCCACAGTTTACCGTTGCGAGCATAAACAGTTCCTTTCTGAGAGACTTTTTTCCTACGCTTCTTTAGGGGTTTTGATTTTTCTTTGCGGAAATCGGCAAAATCTATGATTTTTGCTTGATTCATATTGTCACCTATCCGCTTTTCTCTTCACCTCCTTTGTTAAGTTGTTCAGTTATCACTTTATGTATTGAGAGATAACAGAACGTCTTAGGGAGGTCAAACTCCAATTAGATGTTAATAAGACTCTTTTCTTGAGTGTTGAGTTGTGATCCACCATGAAGCCAATTTTTGATTGCACTCCAGACGAACAAAAGCTTGCTTCCTGTTGGCTTTACATAGTGAACATTCTCTTTGAGAGTTTTACTCCAGACAAGATTTCTGATAGTGCCTGGAGTCATTTTAATTCTTCTGCTTAGTTCTTTGGTTGTGAGGTATTCTTCTTCCATTTTTTACTCCTTACGTTTTGAATGATTGTGTTGTCAGGCACTGCAAAGGGAAAACCTAAGATTTCCCTTTGCCTGTTGGCCTCTATCATCTTTTCTGATGTCCTATGATATTTTGCTCGCTTATCATGGACATCAATGCTGAACCTAAAGTCATTTTTTTCGTTCTTTTTGATAAATTCCCCCATATAGCGAAAAGCCTTTTTTAGAGATGCCGGGTGATCCATTGGAAGGTTATGTTCTTCTGCACTGAGGGCGATGAAGCTTCTAAATGCCCCATAAGCTAGGCTTGCAAGCATGTCTTTCTTTGGGCTTATGGCTTTTGTGCGAATCAATGGAGTGGCATTCTGAACACCCAGAAAGCTATCTTGAACGATTTTCCACCATCCAAAAGTTTTTCTTTGAGTGTGGTGTTTGCCTGGATTGTTTTGGAATTTGAGCCATTGTTTTGTGCAATAAGCCCAAAGGTTGTCACAATGGGCCAAAACACTGAAGATAGAATCAAGACCTAGGTCTTTGATAACTTCTCTACGAAGTTGGTATTCGATACGAATTATTTTGAATTTATCTGGAATGGTATCAATGCCCCAAACCTCATACATCCAGTATTTTTTTGACTTTTGTTCGATTTCAAGGGCCTTGTTGTAAAGGCGTGCTGAGATTTTCCCTTTACCAATACTTATCCCTGTGAGGTTGTTATTATAGAAATGTGGGGCTGCATAACAAGCTCTCGTTACTCGGTTATTAATCAAGCCCATCAACCAACGCTTAGTGGGGAAGGGAATATCAATGCAAAGGTCAACTCTGCTGGCTTTTACCGATCTTATTGTTGCGCCTGCATGAGTAAGAAGATTGAGGAGAAAGTTTACTGCTGTTTCTGGCCCTTCTGTCCAAATAAACTCAGAAGATATGCGAGCAAGAATGCTGGGTTTTGATTTTGGGTGATACCAATTGCCTATGAGCAAAGAAAACTCAACACTATTTAAATTCCATTCATAGCCTTTAGTGCCAAACGGTTTAATTACTCCTGTCCATAGCGACTCTTCAGTCCTTTTGTCTTTAATTGCTATTGCACATTCTCTGTCTTCAAAAACAGCTAACTCTTTCATTGATTCGAGATAATTAAAAAACGATTCTTTTTCCCAATTGATATCAATTGCTAAATCAATTGTATCGATGCCGGACGCTAGGATTCTGTAGGGCTTAATAGACATGTTTTTTCACCTTTGAAGGGGGGCTGATAGTCGTTCGCCCCCC
>Ga0102953_1000028_pt1 | contig 88951 bp, 84 predicted proteins | sample SalPon2A_C_D2_MG_FD_78509 | JGI IMG/M metagenome (GOLD analysis project Ga0102953, IMG submission 78509) | Soil microbial communities from South San Francisco under conditions of wetland restoration - Salt Pond MetaG R2A_C_D2_MG | ecosystem: Environmental > Terrestrial > Soil > Wetlands | place...
GATGATGGTCGTCCAGGTCGAAGTGGTGCGGGTGGTTGGCAATCGTACCCTTGTAGGTCGCCGTCTGGCCGTAGTCCTCGCAGATATCCTCCAGTGAATCCAGCTTGAAGGCGCGCACGGTGATTGAATCGAAGCGTGCGAAGCCGATGCGGGCCTCGATCTCCGGGTTGTCGATGGTCACCAGGCCTTGGGAGGTCTGCCGGTAGTCCGGGCAGCCGACCGATGCCAGCAGGCGGCGGAAATCCTCGATATACATCGCCCCGGACAGGCATTCGCCGTGCAGCACCGGGTCGTTTTTCAGCGCCTCGGGGATGCGGCGGTCGGCGAAGATATCTGAGAAATAGAGTTCGCCGCCGGGCTTCAGCACCCGGAAGATTTCGCGGAACACCGATGCCTTGTCCGGCGAGAGGTTGATCACGCAGTTGGACACCACGATGTCCACCGAGTCGTCGGCGATGCCCATGGCCTTCAGGTCCTCGATGAAGCCCTGGCGGAACCCGATATTGGCCTTCTGGTAGCCGAAGGCCTCGGTGTGGTAGCCGATGTGCCTGCGCGCGGTTTCCAGCTGCTCATCGGTCATGTCCACGCCGATCACGTGGCCGCTTTCGCCGACCAGCCTGGAGAGGATATAGGCATCACGGCCGGTGCCGCAGCCGAGATCGAGCACGGTCTTGCCCTCCAGCAGCGGCGGGATGGGGGAGCCGCAGCCGTAGAAGCGGTCGGTGATGTCGTGATGGATCAGCTTGAGCGCCTCCTTCACCTCGGGCGGCACCGAATCGCTATCGGAGCAGCAGGCATTGGTTTGCAGGTCGTTCGAATGATTCAATACCTTGCCGTAGTATTCCTTCAGGTTTTCGTGCGGGGTGGTGCTGTCATGCGGGATCTCGTCGTCGTGGGCCTGTGTGCTCATGTAAGTCTCCTTGCGGGTTTCGCGAATCAATTAATCAACCGGGTTGCAGTCTGCGCAGGTCCTGCTGTTCATCAGCGGCTCGACAACACGCGTGAACAGCAGCCCGGCCAGCAGTCCGCCGGCAACCGGTCCGAGTATGTAAACGCCCAGCCAGCCGAACGGAGCATCGGGCAGGGCTGCTTCCTCCCATCCGGCCAGCATGGAAAACAGCCGGGGGCCGAAATCCCGCGCCGGGTTCAGCCCGGCCTGGGTGAGCGGGGCCAGCACGGCGATGATGATGGCAACCGTGGCGCCGATAAACAACGGTGTTGTCGCGCTGTCCGGCCGGCCGGGATTGCATCCCTCGGTGAGGCTGAAAATCATGAACACCAGCATGAAGGTGCCGATGGCCTCGGCGGCAAAGGCGGTGGTTGATGTTACCACCGGCACGCTGCCGGCTGCGGGGTTGGGATAGAATTCGCCGAACATCATCGCCGTGCGCACCGACTCGCTGGTGCCGCGCACGATGCCGTGCATGAACTCGAAATGGGCAATCGAATCGGCGAGCAGCAGGTAGAGCAGGGCGGCGGCAAGGAATGCGCCGAGCAGTTGCGCGCCGAGGTAGAGCGGCAGCAGGCCGATGCGCATGCGCCCGGAGGCGACCATGGCGATGCTCACCGCCGGGTTCAGGTGGGCGCAGGAAAGGTGGCGGGTAGCGTAGATGGCGAGTGCCACGCCCGCGCCCCAGATCATCGCCACCTGCCAGAGGCCGGAGAAGGCATCGAACAGGACGCTGGCGGCTACCGCGCCGCAGCCGAAGAAAACCAGCATGGCGGTGCCGAGCAGTTCGCCGGTGAAGTGGTGCGCACAGGCATGTCGCATGCAGAACCTCCCGAAGGGTGATGCTGCTTTAGTCTGCGATAGCGGCGGGTTCTTACAGGCTGCCTGAAACGGCGGTCAGCCGCCCTGTCCGGATGTTTCCCGAACGGCTGTCTCCCGAACGGCTGTCAGGATCTTCTGCCGGTCCCTGTCGCTGAGGCAGGGGGCGTGCTCGTCGGCATGCCGGCGCATGTCGGCCAGCAGGCGGTTGATCAGGCCGAGGCTGTTGCCGTAGTTGCTGCACGGCCGGCACATCCACAGATGCATGCGAATGCGCATGCGCTCAGGCAGGGTAAGCTCGCGCTCGTAGCCATCGGACAGCAGTCGGCTGATGTTTCCGCAGAAGTGTTTCATTTTCCCTTGGCTCCTCCGAACCAGTTCATTTCAAGGCAGCCTCGCAGCGCCAGCCGTGCCCGGTGCAGTATCACATGCAGATTGGTCGTGGTGACCTCCAGTTCATTACAGATGGTGTCGGATTCCTCGCCTGCCAGCTCGCGCATGGAGAAGGCACTGCGCTGCTTTTCCGGAAGTTTGCCGATGCAGTCCTGCAGCACCTCCCGGAACTGGCCGTTCCCGCTGAGGTCCTCGGGATTGTCCTGCCAGGCGCGCGGCGCTTCCAGCCAGCTGCCGTCGGGACTGAACCAGGACGAGGTCGGGTCGGTCTCGACCGCCTCCGAGAGCTTGCGTTTGCGAATCTCGCTGCGCACATGGTCGATGACCTTGTGCTTGAGGATGCCGACCAGCCAGGTACGCGCCGAGGAGTCCCCGCGAAAGCCGGCGCGCGATTTCCAGGCGGCGATCAGGGTTTCCTGCACCAGGTCGCGCGCGGTTTCGGCATGGCTGACGCGCGACATGGCATAGCCGTACAGGTAGTCGCCATGTTCCTTCAGCCAGAGCTCGGGGTCGGTTGCCGGGGTTTTCGAATTCTCTGCCCTCGAAGTATCTGCCATGCTGCGATGCTGCCACGGTAGCTGAAACTGACAATCGGCGACTGCGCTTCAGGGCGGAACGATATTGTTGGGGGAGGGCCGCATGACCTTGCCAAACAGTTGGCTATGAACTACTGCTAAGCCAAGGAGCATGGACCATGCGAAAGGAAGTCGTGGTGGTATCGGGATGGCGTAGTCCGCTCGGCAAGGCCGGGGGGGTACTGGCCGGCATGACGGCCGTGGATATCGGTGCTGCCGTGGTGCAGGAGACGCTGGCCCGCTCTCCGGTTGACGCCGGGCAGCTCGATGCGGTGATTATCGGCAACGTCATCCAGCCGGCCGGGGCGCAGAATATCGCGCGCGTCATCGCGCTCAAGGCCGGCATTCCCAGGCATGTGCCGGCACATACCGTGCACCGCAATTGCGCCTCGGGCATGCAGGCGGTGACCGATGCCGCCGAGAAAATCCAGTCGGGCCGTGCCGAGGTCGTGCTGGCCGGCGGCGTGGAATCGATGACGCATGCGCCGCTGCTGTTCCACGACCAATTCCGCGAGGCCATGGCCAGCCTTCAGAAGGCGCGCGATCTGTCATCAAGGGCCCGTGCCCTGCCGGGGATACTCAAGGCGCCCTGGAAGCCGCGTATCGGCCTGCTCGAGGGCCTGACCGACCCGGTCGTCAATCTCAATATGGGACAAACCGCCGAGGTGCTGGCGCGCGAGTTCGGCATCACGCGGGACGAGCAGGATGCCTTCGCGCTGAGCAGCCACCAGCGCGCCGATGCCGCCTGGCAGAACGGCTTTTTCGAACGCGAGGCGCTGGTGCTGTTTCCGCCGCCGCGTTTTGCCGCCGTGCAGCGCGACGAGGGCATTCGCGCAGGCCAGAGCATGGCCGCACTGGCGAAGCTCGGCCCCGTGTTTGAGCGCCCGCTGGGCACGGTGACCGCCGGCAACAGCTCGCAGGTGACCGACGGGGCGGCGATGCTGCTGGTGACGCATCGCGACAAGGCCGAGGCCGAGGGCTGGGACATCCTCGGTTATCTCCACGACTGGGCCTATACGGGCTGCGATCCGGAGCGCATGGGTCTGGGACCCGTATTCAGTTCATCGAAGCTATTGAGCGCGCGCGGCCTGGGTATGCGCGATATGGCGCGCGTGGAAATCAACGAGGCCTTTGCGGCCCAGGTCCTGGCATGTCTGGCGGCCATGGATTCGAAGGCCTTCGCCGCCGAATATCTGCAGGGAGGCACCCCGATGGGCGCACCGGACAGCGAGCGGCTGAACGTGCACGGCGGGGCCATCGCGCTCGGCCATCCGGTCGGCATGAGCGGGGCACGCCTGATCCTGACCCTGCTGAGCCAGCTCAAACACGATACCGGCGGCGGCCTCGGCCTTGCCACGCTGTGCATCGGCGGCGGGCAGGGCGGAACAACGTTGGTGGGGAGTGATGCATGGCAACAGTGAAGCAGCTAAAGGTGCTGGATATGAAGCGCAGCAAGGGGCTTGCCCGGCTGACCCTGGCCAGGAAAGACCGCGCCGTGAACGTGCTGGACGAGACATGCTTTGAGGGCCTCGAGGCAGCGCTGGACGGGTTGGAATCGAATCCGCCGGACCTGCTGGTGATCGAAAGCGGCATGCCCGGATGTTTCATTGCCGGCGCCGATGTGGATGCGATAGCAGCGATCGGGGATGCGGATGATGCCACAAGGCTGGCCGAGCGCGGGCAGTCGCTGATGCGGCGCATCGAGGATCTTCCCTGCCCGTCGGTGGCCGTGGTGGCCGGGGCATGCATGGGCGGCGGGCTGGAGCTGGCGCTGGCCTGCGACTACCTGCTTGCCGTGCAGGGCGGCAAGACCCGGCTGGCCCTGCCGGAAATCAACATTGGCATCCACCCCGGTTTCGGCGGATGCGTGCGCCTGCCGCGCAAAATCGGCTGGGTGAAGGCCTGCGATATAATCCTGACAGGCCGAAGTATCGATGCCAGACAGGCCGGGCGCATGGGACTGGCCGACCTGGTATGCCACGCCGAGCAGGTCGAGTCCGGCATCCTGCACCTGGCCGGGCGCGGCAAACGACGTCCGGCCCCTGTCCAGCCGTGGTGGATGCGCCTGTGGCCGGCGCGCGCGCTGTTCTTTTCCATGCTGCGCAACAAGGCCATGCAGAAGTTGAAGCATCTGGATGTCGAATCGGCCTATCCGGCGGTGCCTGCTGCCATCGGGGTGCTGCGCCGCGTTGCCGGACTCAGCGAAGGCCAGGCCTATGCCATTGAGGCGGCCTCGCTGGGGCGGTTGGCGGTCACGCCGCCCTGCAAGAACCTGATCCGTGTTTTCCACCTCGGTAAGGCCCTGCAGAAGCAGGATGCGGTGAAGAAGGGCCGCGAGCGCGCGGCGCAGATCGAACACAGCGCGGTGTACGGCGCGGGCGTGATGGGCAGCGGGATTGCCTGGGTGGCGGCGAAATCCGGCAGGGTCGACATGCATGATGTGTCCGATGCGTCGCTGTCGCGCGGCATGCAGTCGCTGGCACGGCTGGCGGGGCGCGATGCCGCGCGCCTGCAGCGCATCCGCCCGACACTGGACGGCAGCGGATTGCAGGATTGCGACATGGTGATCGAGGCCGTGCTGGAGGATGCCGGGGTGAAGGGCGCCCTGTGGAAGCAGGTGGCCGGCCGGGTGCCGAAGGATACGCTGCTGCTCAGCAATACCTCTTCATTGTCCATCAGCGATATGCAGAAGGCGGTGAGCTACCCGGGCCGCATGGCAGGCATGCACTTCTTCAACCCGGCCCCGAGGATGCCGCTGGTGGAGGTGGTGGCCGGCAGTAAAACCACGCGGAAAACCCTGCAGACGGTGGCTGCGCTGGCGGTGCAATGGGGCAAGTATCCGGTGCTGGTTGCCGACAGGCCGGGCTTTCTGGTCAACCGCTGTCTGATGCCCTTCATGGCCGCGGCCTTCGCGCTGCTGACGCCGGACGAGGGCGAGCCGCAGACGGTGTTGCATGTGGACGGCGCCCTGAAGCAGTTCGGCATGCCGATGGGCGCCTTCGAGCTGGCCGACCGGGTGGGGCTGGATATCTGCCGGCATGTCGGCGAGCACTTGTCCGGCGAGTTGGGCGCACGGCAGGCCCTGCCCGACTGGTTCGGCTCCATGGTGGAGGAAGACCTGCTGGGCGAGAAATCCGGCCGGGGCTTTTACCTCTGGCAGCAGGGCAGGCGGGGAGAGTTGAACCCGGACCTGACTCGCCTTGTCGGGGTGGCAGCGCCTGCCGAAAAGGAGGGCGATGCCTCGCTGGCCGATCACGCCCTGCCCATGCCGTCCGCCGATGTGGTGGATGCCTGCCTGCTGCCGATGCTTGTCGAGGCGCTGGCCTGTCTGGATGAAAAGGTGGTGGATGATGCCGCGCAACTCGATGCGGCCATGATCTTCGGCATCGGATTTCCACCTTTCAGGGGCGGCCTGCTGCATGCCTACGCGCAGCACGACGAGGCATGGCTGCGCGAGCGCCTGCAGCGCTTCGGCCTGGCTGTGCCCGGCAACCTCGTTCAACTCTACGCAGGCTGATGTGAAGGATTGCATCGGTCGTACGCGAGCCATGCAGGCGGCCTGCCTTTCCGACCTGTTGCTGCATCCGCCCGACGGCTGGCAAGGACGCGAGCTGCTCGGCACGCGCGGACGCCGTGGCTGGCAATGGATGAGCTTCGCCCAGACCTCGAAACGGGTGCTGCGCGTGGCCCGCTGGCTGCACTCGATCGGCATCCGGCACGGCGACCGGGTGGGGCTGCTCGGCCATAACAGCCCGCAGTGGTGCATCGCCGATTTTGCCATCCTGCACATCGGGGCGGTGACGGTGCCCGCCTATTTCACCGATCCGCCGGAGGCCGTGCGCTATGTGTTCGAGGATTCGGGTTGCAAGTTGCTGCTGGTCGAGCCGGGCGAGCAGCAGGCCAAGCTGGATGCCTCCAAGGCACCGGTGTTCTGTCTGCGCGGGGAGCAGGGTATTACCCTGCAGGGCATCAGCGGGGACACGATGTTTGATATTCCCTGCGATCTGCCGGCCGTGGGGCGCGACGACCTGGCCACGCTGATCTACACCTCGGGCACGACCGGCAAGCCCAAGGGCGTGATGCTGACGCACGGCAACCTGCTATCGGATGTGGCTGCCGGTCTTGGGAGCATCCCGGTTTTCGACACGGATACCTTTCTTTCCTTCCTGCCGGTGTCGCATGCCTTCGAGCGCACTGTCGGGCATTTCCTGCCCATTGCCTGTGGCTCGGGCATCGCTTATGCCGAGGACATCACCACGCTGCTGCGCGACATCCCCGAGGTGCGTCCCAGCGTGATGATCTCGGTGCCCAGGCTGTACGAAAAAATCTATGCCGGCGTGCGCGACAAGCTGTTGCATGCTCCGGCGCTAAAACGGCAGCTGTTCGAGCGGGCCCGGCAACTGGGGCTGCGGCGCTTCGAGCTGCGCCTTGAAGGGAAAGACCTGCAAGGCATGGATGCCTTCGCGTTCCGGATACTCGACCGCCTGGTGCATGCCCGAATACGCAGGAAGATGGGCGGGCGATTGCGCCTGTTCGTATCCGGTGGCGCGGCCTTGCATCCGGATATCGCACGCTTCCTGCTCGCCGCCGGCCTGAATGTCTGTCCCGGCTACGGGCTTTCGGAGGCCTCGCCGGTGTTGACCGTGAATCCCGCGTCGCGCATCAAGCCGGACACCGTCGGCCCCGCGCTGCCCGGCGTGGAACTCAAGCTGGCTGCCGATGGCGAGCTTATGGCGCGCGGCGAGATGGTGATGCGGGGCTACTGGCAGCAGCCGGAGGACACCGCGGCGGTGCTCGAGGCCGATGGCTGGCTACACACCGGCGATATTGCCGAGATCGACGATGAGGGCTATGTGCGCATCGTTGACCGCAAGAAAGAGCTGCTGGTGCTCTCCAACGGTGAGAAGGTGCCGCCGGCGAGTGTGGAGAAGCGCCTCGCCATTGATCCGGTCATCCTGCAGGCCATGATTATCGGCGATCAAAGACCCTCGGTTACGGCCCTGGTGGTGCCGGATGAAGCCGGTATGGCACGCTACTGGCAGAAGGAGAAGGGCGGCAGCCTGCCGGCGGACTGGCGGGGCAATGCGGATGTGCATGCATGGCTGCTGAAGCGCATGCATGCCGCATGCGAGGCTCTGCCGAACTATATGCAGGTGCAGGATTTCGCCTTTGTGGAAGAGGAGTGGTCGCAGGCATCGGGCACGCTCACGCCGACCCTGAAATTCAAGCGGCGTAACATCATGGAACAGCACCAGGCGGAGATTGAGGCCTTGTACGAAGAAGACGGGGCGTGAAGCTTCGGATTCGCGCGCTGTCAGTCCTGATGCAGGTCCACGATGCGCTGGATCAGCGCGGATGATGAGTGGCCCGGAATAAACGGCATCACGATTACTTCGCCGCCGTTTCCCCGAACTTCTTTGGCTCCCACGATGTCATCCGGTTCATAATCGCCGCCCTTGACCAGGATATCGGGCAGCAGGCCGGAAATCACATGGATCGGCGTGGGCTCGTCAAAAGGCACAATCAGATCCACGCAGGCCAGGGCGCCGAGCATCACTTCGCGGTCGTGCAGGGGGTTGATCGGGCGCTGCGGCCCCTTGAGTCCGCGCACCGAGGCATCGCTGTTCAGGCCGATGACCAGTACGTCGCCGAGCGCGCGGGCACGCTGCAGGTAATCGATATGGCCGGGGTGCAGCAGGTCGAAGCAGCCGTTGGTGAAGACGATCCTGCGGCCCTCGTTACGCCAGCGGCCGGTCATACGCAGCGCTTCATCGAGCGAAACCGACGGAGCCTTGGTCGCGGGACTCACGATTCGGACTTGATGCGCAGCAGGTTGACGATGCTTTTCACCCCGTCGACCTCGGCGGCCAGTGTGGCTGCGCGCTGGCGTTGCAACGGGGTAGCGACCACGCCGCGCAGGTAAACGCGCCCTGCGGTGGTTTCGATATGCACGGTGAAGCCGGAAATTTCCTTGTCTTTGAACAGCCTTCTCTTGATGCCCGCCGTGATCATCGAATCGGAAACCAGCTCGCGAGTCGGCGGTTTGCCGATAAGGATCTCGGAGCGCACGGATTGGACGCCCTTGATACGCTTGCAGATAAAGATGGCGCGGTCGATCTGCTCCTGTTTGGGCAGGTAGCCGGTGAGCAGCACGTTGCCTTCGATCACCGAAATGCTGATCCAGCGCCAGGGCATGTCCCTTTCGGCGATCAGGCGTATATCAATGGTCGATGAGATATTGACATCATCGACCTGTCTGCCGATCGAGCGCTCGTCCAGCACGGCGTTTCCTGCCGCCGTGCCGCCGCCGACGATGGCCGCGGCCAGGCACCCGGAGCAGGAAAGGGCAAGCAGGATAAGGCTGCAACTGCGCAGCAGGCGTGTGGTTGCAGGGGTTCGGTAGGTCATTACTGGATTCTCCATGGTGCGTGACAGTGGGGAGGTTAAAGGGAGGGTCAAAGGGCGGCGAACAGATAGGCCAGTATGGCGAGCAGCGTCGTCAGCAGCACCCACTGGAAAACCGGGGGTTTGCTCTGGCGCTCATTCCAGTCGCGCGGGCCGGTCTGGCTGGCGGGGGCCTTTTTGTGCTTGCGCTCAGTCGGCATCGGTACCCAGGGCATCGGCAACCGATGCAAACAATAGCGGCAAAAGCAGTTCATCCGGGCCGGGAAGCCAGATGCCGCGTCCGCCGTTTTGCGACAACCTGCCCACCACATCGGCAATGGCCGTGGCGCTGGCAGAAGGGTCGATCACGACGGCGGTGACCTTTTCCACCTTGTGTCCGAGATTGACTGCCGCGTCGCGTGCCTGCATGAACAGGCGGGGCAGCAGCATGGCGGATGCGACATTGATGACCACGCCCTCGCTGGCCCCGGACATCATCGAGGCCAGGCGGCGGAACTCCAGAAAGCCGGTCGCGCCGAGCGATTCGCCGTGTGCTGCCGGATGCAGGTTGAAGGCATCCACGCCGATGGCGGGATGCACGGTCACCGGGACATTAAAGCGAGAAGCCGTGGCCAGGATGCTGTGATCAAGATGGGCGGGCTCGGCATCGAGCAGCTTCTCGCCGACGCTCTGTCCGATACCCCAGTTTTCGATGGCGCCGAAATTGATGGCCTCGTTGATCAGCCGGCCGGTTTCATCGGTCACCAGATAGCCGGAGCTGTCCGGGTCGCGGTCGTAGGAGCGCAGGGTATGACCGGAAAGGGCAATCTCTACATCCTGCAGCATGGCCTCGCCGGTCAGCACCAGTCCCGAGATCAGGCGCTGTTCGATCAGGCGGACCAGGAGCGGGTTCAGGCCGGAATCCATGACATGCCCGCCGCAGCCCAGGATGATGGCTTTCTTCTTGCGGTGCGCGGTCAGGATGGCATCGCGCAGCTCGATCAGGTCGCGCGTGGCGCCAAGCCCGGGCAGGCTGCACAGAAAATCGGAGAAGCTGCCGGAAGCCCGGTAGGGGGCGCCGAAATCCTCGCCGTCAGCATCCTTCTGGCGCTTGGACAGCGGCACTGTTTTAAGTTTGCTGAAAGACAAGGGTTTAACGTTCATCAGGTACCTCCGTACAGGGAATCATCGATCAGGCTGCACAGGATATGCAGGCAGGTGATATGCATTTCCTGGACGCGCGGCGTGGCTGCGTGCGGGATATTCAGCAGGGTATCGATGCCGGGCATGCCGGCGAGTTTACCGCCGTCCTTGCCGGTCATGGCAATGATGCGCATGCCTTTTCCGGCTGCGACCTCTACCGCGCGGTTTACATTCGCCGAGTTGCCGCTGGTGGAAATGGCGAGCAATACATCGCCCTTTGCGCCCAGGGCCTCGACCTGCCGGGCAAACACCTCTTCATAGGCACTGTCGTTGGCGATGCTGGTGATGACCGAGGCATCCGATGTCAGCGCGATCGAAGGCAGGGCGGGGCGATCGATTTCGAAGCGGTTGACCAGTTCGCCGGCGAAATGCTGCGCATCGGAGGATGACCCGCCGTTGCCGCAGGTGAGAATTTTCCCGCCGTTTTGCAGGCAGTCGATCATGCATTCGGCCGCCTGAGAAATCGGCCCTGCGAGCTCGGCAGCGCAGCGCCGGCGCAATTCCACGCCGTCGGCAAACGCCTTTTGAATGATGTTTTGCATATTGTGCATTGTAACCGCCTTACCTGAAAACGTCCCGTAAGTGTTCGATGTGGGTGAGAAACCTTCCGGGTGTGAGAATGATTAAATCAAAGCGACATTGCAAATCCCGATATTCGCTGTGTCCCGCCAGCCAGGCACTGGCCGCCGAGCGCAGGCGGGCTTGCTTGTCCTTGTGCACGGCCAGCAGCCCGGCTTCACGTCGCGGCCGCATTTTAACCTCGACGAAGGCCAGGATCTCCCCCTTGCCGGCCACGATATCCAGCTCGCCGCGAGCCAGGCGCGCGTTGCGATCGAGGATGCGGTAGCCGTGCAGGGTAAGATGGCGGGCAGCCTTTTCCTCCGCCTTGCGGCCCTTTTCGGTGCTCAATCGGTGCTGTCCTGCCTGGTTGTCTTAAGGAGCAGGTCGTACACCCGGGAGCGGGACACATCGAGTTGTCCCGCAACGGCCCTGGAGAGTGCGGAAGGACGCAGCCCCTCATCCCGCATCGCATCGATGGCGGCCAGCACCTCGGCATCGGTGACCTCGCGGGCATGCTCCGGCGGCCCGACCAGCAACACGATTTCTCCCTTGATGATGCCTTGCTGCATGGCCTCGCGAACCTCGCCGAGGCTGCCGCTGACGAAGGTTTCAAAGAGCTTGGTGAGTTCCCTGGCCACGCATGCCGGGCGGTCCTCGCCGCAGGCCCGGATCAGATCGTCCAGGGTTTGCAGCAGTCGGTGTGGTGATTCCAGCAGGATGCGCGTGCAGGACGAATCCGCGATGCCCTGTATTTGCCTGCTCCGGGCCTTGCCGGAACGCGCCAGAAAACCGTCGTAGGTGAAGCTGTCGGTGGGCAGACCACTGGCGCACAGCGCGGCAATCGGACTGCATGCACCGGGGATCGGCGTGATGCGGATGCCCTGCCGGCGAAGGGAACTGACCAGCCGGTAGCCCGGATCGTTGATCAGCGGTGTGCCTGCATCGGAGATCAGGGCGATGTCCTTGCCTTCCCGGATGGCATCGAGCAGTTGCCCGGCCATCCTGTCCTCGTTGTGTTCGTGGCAGGCGAGCATGGGGGTGGTGATGCCGTAGTGCTCACACAGGCGGCGGCTGACACGGGTGTCCTCGGCGGCGATCAGGTCGGCTGCTTTCAATGTTTCGATGGCGCGGTAGGTGATGTCGGCGAGGTTGCCGATCGGGGTGGCTACAATGAACAGTTGGCCGTCGGCATGCTTCTGATTAGGCTGCGTTTTCATGTGTCTCAAACGGTATCTCCGCTCACCACGAATCGCAATCTCCGCTCTGTGTGCCGGCACGCTGCTGCTGGCGGCATGCGGGCCGAAAACGCCTGTCGAAACAGGAGGCGTTGCGCCGGCCTCCAAAATGGCGGGCGTTCACAAGCAGGAGAATGTGCCGACCTCGCCGGCGGTCACCGCCATGATGCAGCTGGCCTTCGGGGAAGGAAAAATCGACGAGGCGCTGGCCGGGCTGGACAGGCTGATCGAGGCCGGGCGCCCGCCTGAGCTTGAAGAGGCCCTGTTCCGTCGCATCCAGATTTTGCTGTACATCAACGACGAACGCGCGGTGCCACAGGGCAATGCGTTGTTGCATGCCTATCCTGATTACCCGCTGGTTCCATACCTGCACCTGTGGCTTGCGCAGCGGGCCGAATCGCTGCAGCAGGAAAACAGGGTGCTCAGTCATAGCCTGGCTGCATTGCAACACCCTGCGACCGGTGCCGACGTGCGTGCACATGTAGCCGGCCTCGGTGCGGCTGCCTCGCGTCGCAGCCCGGACTGGGAAGCTGTGCAGTGGCTGTTGGCTGCTTCCCGGCAGGTTCCGGATCAGCGCGATGTGTGGCTGCGTGAAGCGGCATCGCGTGCCTCGATGGCCATGCTCGGGCGCTTGCGCGAGGACGGTCTGTTAGGCGGCGATACCGGCAGGACGTTGATTCTCAATGCTGCGCGCGGGCACCTGATTACCGGCGATATGGCTGCCGTGCGAACACTGGCCGGCTGGTTGCAGAAGGATTTCCCTCGCTCGGAGGAGGCCCGCCTTACCCGTGGCTGGGCTGCCGGGGAGATTCACCCGTCCAGCATCGGTGTGATGCTTCCGCTGTCCGGCGAATATGCATCGTTCGGACGTCAGGCCCTGCATGGCGTGCGCCTTGCGCTCGACACGCTAGAGGACCATCAGGGCATCACCCTGCATATTGCCGATACGGCTTCTGATGGCGGCGCCGGCTGTGTGCAGGCTTACCAGAAGTTGATGGACACGCAGGTGGACATGATTATCGGCCCGTTGCTCGGCGAATGTGCCGATGCGCTGTCCCCGCGCCTGCACGGCACGGTACCGGTCATCAGCCTGACCAGTCGTTCCACGCTGGTGAATAAATCGCCGCTGCTTTTCGTGCATACACTTTCGCCGGTGCTGCAGGCACGCTTCATGGCTGACTACGCTACCCAGGCGGAGGATCATCGCATGGTGGTAGTCAGCAGCGATGCCGCTTCTTCGCAGGACGAGGCCAATGCCTTCGCCGAAGAGTTCGTCCGGCAGGGTGGCGAGGTGGCGGACCGACTGGTGCTATCGCAGGACAGCATCGACTTTCGCAACGACCTGCGCGGTTTGCGCATGCGTACCGACGATGAGGAAATGCTGGCCGAACTGGATGAAGACCTGGCGCTATCCGCGCAGGCGGACAGCGATATCGAGATCGTGATGCCGGTGAACTTCGATGCGGCCTTCCTGGCGCTTCCCGGTCGCCAGGTTGCGCTGCTCGCGGGACAGCTGGCCTATGTCGGGGTCCGCGATGTGCGTCTGTACGGCAGCAGCCGCTGGCAGGATGGGTTTCTGCTTTCCGACAAGGGGCGCTACCTGCAGAAGACACGCTTCTCCGATGTGGCTTTTCCCAACGGTTCGTCCGCCGAGTTGCGCCGCTTCAAGCTGGCCTGGCGCGATGTGTGGGGGCTGGAGGAACCGGGTAAACTGGCCGGACTGGCCTATGATTCGATGCTGATCGCCGTGCTTTTAACCCATCGCATGGGACTGGCCGGCCATGGCCTGTTGGCCGGGCTGAAGGATCAGGCCGGTTTCCCGGGCCTGACCGGGCATGTGCGTTTCGGCTTCAACGGGCTGGGCAGCAAGGATTTCGAGCTTTACCGAATCCGGCGCGACGAGATCGTTCCGGCCGGTTGAGCCGGAATCCCTTCCGCCGGTGTGCGGGACATTTCTGCAATCAAGGATTAACCGGCCCGTTTTTATAGACCGAGATCGAAGAAATCCTTTTTCTTTTCTGTCGGGCCGGCATCTCCGGGGCTGTCCGGACTGCTGTCACTCGGTGCGGTGCCGATGCGGAAGGCTTCGAGAAACGGACGTTTCGTGTTCGGTCCCGGCAGCTTGCCCGTGTTCGGGTCGATGGCGACCCATTCCACGCCGTCCGGTGGTGTGAAGTTCTCTTTCGGCCTGTCCGCATGGAAGGCCTTCATGGCCTCAAGCCAGGTCGGTAGTGCGGCATGCGCACCGGTTTCCCTGCGGCCCATGCTGGTCGGGATGTCGCGGCCGCTCCATACGCCGGTCAGCACCTGCGGCGTGTAGCCCATGAACCAGGCGTCCACCTGGTTGTTGGTGGTGCCTGTCTTGCCTGCCACTGGGCGGCCCAGGGCCCGCGCCCGGCGACCTGTTCCGTGCTGGACCACACCCTCCATCAAATTGGTGGCCAGGAAGGCATTGACCGGATCGAGCGTTCTCTCGGCCGGCTGCATGGCGTTGTTGATGGCCAGCACCGGGTCGGCATGGCAGGTCTGGCAGCGGTGGCCGGCAACCGAGCGATGCAGGGTTTTGCCGTTGCGATCCTGAATCTGCTGGATGCTGACCGGCTTCCAGCGCAGGCCGCCGCTGGCGATCACGGCATAGGATTCGGCCAGTTCCTTGAGGGTCACCTCGGTCACACCCAGCGCCAGTGCCAGCTGTGCCGGGAACTGGCGATCAAACAGGTAGTTGTCGTTCAGGGCCTGCGTGAAGCGGTTGATGCCGATGTCCTGCAGCAGCTTGATCGAGGCCAGATTGCGCGAGTGCTCCAGCGCGTTGCGCAGCGTGACAGCGCCGGCGAACCTGTTCCTGTAATTCTCCGGGCGCCAGAATTCGTCACTTTTCAGGTTTTCGAACACCACGGGGGAGTCCATGATGATGCTGGCGGGCGTATAACCGGCCTGCATGGCCATTTCGTAGAGGAAGGGCTTGAACGCACTGCCGGGCTGGCGGTTGGCGCTGTCCACGCGGTCGAAATCGCCGAGCCGGAAGTCGAAGCCGCCGACGCGCGCGAGCACGGTGCCTTTCTGCAGATCGATTGAGTACAGCGAGGATTCGATGGATGGCTGCTGGCTCAGGCGCACGCCGCCCTTGCCGTCGCCCTGTAGCCAGATCTCATCGCCGGCGATCCAGTGGCGCGGGTGAGGAGGGGCGATCTGTCCGGATTCATCGGTGCCCGCTTGCGATGTCTGTCTTTCCCAGTGCCAGGAAGGCTTGCCCAGCGCCCACTGGTTGATGCCGTCGTTCACCTTCAGGCCGCCATCCGGGAGAACCTCCTCGACGAGTGCCGGGATGATGTCGTCATCAGCCGGCAGGGGAGAGGCTTCGTCCGCGCGCCTTTCCGCCCAGGATGCCAGCAGATCCGGCCATGCCTCGGCCGGATGATTGACGGGAATGCGGTAGTACTGCCGCTGTTCAAGCTCGAGAATACCCTTGCGCACGGCATGCACCGCGGCCTGCTCGGCCCGCCAGTCGTAGGGAATAACGACGCTCAGTCCCTGTCTGCGCAGGGTTTTCTTGCCGAAGCGCCTGATCAACTCGTTGTACACGTTGTTGGCATAGGCATTGGTGAGCTTGTCGGCGGGCAGGGGGACGAGCCCCATTGGTTCCAGCTTCGCCTGTTCGACGGCATCGGCATCGGCAAAGCCGCTTCGCTGCATCATGCTGAGCACCAGGTTGCGGCGCTGCATGGCCAGATCGGGATTCAGATGCGGGGCATAGTGGCCGGGCGCCTTGGGCAGGCCGGCCAGCATGGCCGATTGCGCCAGTGTCAGTTCATCCAGTCGTTTGCCGAAATAGCGCCACGCCGCGCTGGCCACGCCATAGGCACCGCGGCCGAGATAAATCTGGTTGAGGTACAGGTATAGGATGTCGTTCTTGCTGAAATCCTCCTCGATGCGCTGCGCGAGGATGATTTCCTTGATCTTGCGCGAGTACGAGCGCTCGGAGCTGAGCAGGAAGTTCTTCGCGACCTGCTGGGTGATCGTGGAGCCCCCCTGGACGGTGTGCCCGGCGCGCAGGTTGGCCAGCGCAGCGGACATGATGCGGGCTGGATTTACCCCCGGATGCTGGTAGAAATGTTCATCTTCGGCGGCCAGGAATGCATTGCGTACCTGTTGCGGGATGTCTTCCAGAGGGGTAAGAATGCGATGTTCATCGGCGTATTCGGCCAGCAATTCGCCGTCGGTGCTGTAAACCCGGGTGACCAGCGGCGGCTGATAATCGGCCAGGCTGCTCAACTTTGGCAGGTTGCTGGCGAAATACAGGTAGACCCCCGTGACGCCGGTCACGGACACAACGGCGCCAATAAGGATGAATTTGAGCATGAGTTTGATGATTCGCATCGGCCAAAGCCTAGGACGAAGCCATGCCCGGCGGCAAGGCTTGCCTGAGGCGCGTGCCCCGAGTGCTGGAATTGAAGGCCAGCGCGGCTTCAGCCTGCTCGAGTTGCTGCTGGTTATCGCCATTATCGGGATTGCGATGGCCATCGCCGTGCCGAATTTCAGCTCCTGGCGGCAACAACGCGCCGTGAACACTGCGACCAAGGCCTTGATGTCCCACATGAAGCAGGCCCGGGTGATTGCCATGGCCGAGAATCGCACCGTGAAGATCTCCTTTGCCAATAACGGTTACACCTATGACGATCCTGCGCGCGATTCGGGCACTTGCGGCCTGTGTAAGCCGCAAACCGTTTCCTACGATAATTTCTCGTCGCAGCTTTCCGGAACCTTTAACAGTACGGTGCCCGCCGAGATGAGTTTTTTCAGTCGAGGCACGGCAACCAACGGCACAGTGCAGCTGTCGGCCGGAAGTTTCAGTCAAAGTATCGTCATCAACATCATCGGGCGGGCCTACCTGCAATGAAGGATTACGACCTGAACAGTGAGCGGGGTTTTACCCTGATCGAGATTCTGATCGTGCTGATGCTGACCGCGATCGCCTTGCTGGCGCTTGGCACGTTCTCGCTTTCAGTCATGGACTCGAGCACCGGGTCGCGGGAGCGGCTGACCGCCGTGCATCTCGGGGAGCAGGTGATCGAGGAATGGCAGCACAGCAGCAACGATTACCTTCCGGTCATCGCATCGGATTGCTCGATGAGCAATGCCGCCTCTATCCCCACCTATCCGAAAACCTACACCTGCACGCCGGCAACCGGGGTGCAGGTTGTCTTTAGCGTCGTCGCATCGGTGTTCGATGCCCGGGCTCCCTTGCCCGATGGGGCGGGCAATGTTTCCTTTTCTGCCATGTCGAAACAGGGCTTCAGCAATACCCCGAAGCTGAAGCTGGTGACGGTCAGCTGGAGCCATAAGGGCAAGACGAAATCCATTTATCTGACACATCTGACACGATGATGGGGCTCGGGATGGGTAGCAGATTGAAGACGATGAACTGTGCGGAGCATGAAGTGGAGCGGGGCTTTACGCTGATTGAACTGATGGTTTCCATGACCATCGGCCTGATGATTCTGCTTGGCATGGTGATGATGTTCACCACCGATTCGAAGGTGACCAACACGCTGGCCTCGCGCACCGAACGATTGGGAGATCTGTATCTTGTCAGCCAGTTGATGCAGAGCGAATTGCGCAATGCGCAATCGGGCACGATCGGCTGGAGTTCGGATACGCTGAGCTATACGGATCAGGATGGAGTGAACGGATACTTCGAGTACCAGAGGGTCGCCAATGACAGGCTGTACTGGCGGCGTCCGGGGAATGTCAATTTTGATGAAATGATCCGTGACCTGAATACGACGGGCGGAATGACTGTCTCGGGAAGCTCGGCCGGTGTGTGGACAGTGACCCTGAAATCCAGTTACAAGAACGAGGGTGGCGAGGCCAAATCGCTTGAGCTGTCGTTCAAGGTATGGGCGAGGAATTGACAATGATTCAGCATCCGAGAAAGGGTGAACAGGGTTTCGTGCTGGCCACATCGCTGGTCATGCTTTCCCTGTTGACGTTGATGGCTGTCGCCATGTTCTTTACCGGTCGGACTTCCACCCAGGTTAGCAGTAGCGCGCAGCACAGCACGGAAGGCTACTACTATGCGGAAACGGCTGTGAATTACATGATCTGGGCGATGCGCAACGATGCGGAGTTCGACGGTTATGACTTCAGGGGGTCGCCGGTGAATGATCCGAATGCCGTTGATCCGGCTGTCTTTCCACCGCTGAGCTCCCCGGCATCGCCGCAGAATGTGGGCGACTGGTCCGAGTTGATGGCCTTCCTGTGGAATCCCGGTCCGACGGATATCAGCGATACGACACCCGCTGGCCTGACCGGTCAGCTGATGTATTTTGATAACACGCCGATTTCCGATCGTGAGTCGCGCGGTGCTATTGTCTGGCCGCTTCCGACCATCGGAGGGGATCCTGTTTATCCAACGCTGTTTAACATCAGCCTGCGTTTGCCGAGATACATCAGGCTCGATATCGACAGCTCCGGTATCGTAACACCATCAATCCCTGCCTTGCCGCATCAGGATCCTTCCCTGCAAGCCGACATACCGGAGAACGGAGCCATCGTCTGGTTGACCGGTGGCGATCAGACGCATGATTTCGAATATGTGACCAGTGCCGATCTGGCTCAGTGCAGTGGATCGATAAGCTATCCGGCTGCCTGTGAGAGAACGGGAGCGAGCACAGGCGCATGGCTGCAATCGGCCAGTGTCGTGGTGTATGCCATCGGTTATGTCGGTTGGCGACCGAGCACCATCATTCGAGCCCAGATCAAGTGATCTGCTTGCCTGCGAATGCCTTTCTGGCTATGTTTTCTCGGTTGTAGATGTGTTGAAAATGTTGCCGGAAAGGGTGATTTAACATTTAAACGGTGAAATGCACATTTGTGAGGATTGTCACATAGGGTTTGCGTTTGGGATGACAATGTTCGCCCATCTTGGCGATTGAGCGGATGGATAGAAACAAGTCGTTCGAAGTGGCGTCAAGCGGAGGTAATTGAAATGGAGACTAACATGAAGAAAATATCACTGATGGGTATCGGGATGTTCGCATGGGCGCTTTGCGCTGTGGCCTTGCCGCTGGATCTGGCCTATGCAGATAACGATGGAAAGGTGACCTTGTGCCACGTCCCGCCTGGAAATGCAGGCAATCCGCAGACGCTGAGCGTAGCCGCGTCGGCTGTGGACAGCCACCTGAACGAGCATGCAGGCGACCATCTGGGCGCATGCGGCGATGACAAGGACAAGAGTGAAGGCAAGGACAAGAGTGAAGATAAGGACAAGTCCGGCAAGAGCAGCTCTGCCAAGACCGGTTCGGTCTGCGTGAGCCTTGTCCTGCTTACCGAGAGTATCGGTAAGGACAAGACCAAGGAAGACGACCGGGCCAAGGACGAACATGACAAGAAGGACTCGGAATACAAGGCCAAGGCAGACGAGGATGATTACACCTCCAAGGCCGTGGATGATGGCGACAATGTGGCCAAGAATGACCACGAGTCCAAGGCCAAGGATCATGAGGACAAGGCCAAGGATCATGAAGGCAAGGCCAAGGATCATGAGGACAAGTCCAAGAGCTATGCCGACACCAGGACCAATGTGGAATCCCTGCAGGGTAACTGCCAGGCTGTTAACAGCGATGGCACCGGTACCGAGCCGGGCGTGTGGATTCCGGGTACGCCTGACTATGTGTCCAGCACGCTTGCCCAGGACGGCGGCGCATCCATCCTGATCGATTCGATCTCCAATGATGGTGGTGTAACTGTCGACAGCCAGGCAGAGGATGCTGCGATGGAGTCCTATCGCGAAATCCGCGGTGAATAAACACTGCTGAGGTAACCGGAAAAGCGCCCCTGAAAAGGGGCGTTTTTTTTGTGAGAGAAGGGGATGAAGTGAATCTGTGGATGTTTGTGCCGTCGTCCCGGGGTGTAGCCGACCGGTGTTCGCCTGTTGCCGTGGCGCGCAGCTATCGGGAGATAGACGCTCAGTAGCTTGCAAGGCATTCTTCATGGTGCCTGAAAGAGTGTGATGAGTGTTACTTCAGCCCCTTGATTTCGGGCTAGAGTATCACCTCTGGCGCTGCTTTATTTTGTGATGATATCTTGACATAATTCCTTTATATAAGATATGTTACATCACTTTATGACAGTAGAGCATAAACGTGGTGCATAAACTGAGAGGTGGAAGTTGAATCTGTTCGCGCGCAAGTCGGATGTTTTGATCGCTGTGGATATCAGTTCCGCTGCCGTCAAGCTTGCCGAACTCGGCAAGGTGCGTGGCGGATATGAGCTGAAGTCGATGGCGATTGTTCCGTTGCCGCGCGATGTGATCGTGGAAAACGAAATTATCGACTCCATGACCGTGACGCAGGCCCTCGAAGATGCCGTGCGTATCGCCTCCCCTTCTTCCCGTAATGTGGCTTTTGCCGTGTCCGGCAATGCCCTGATCATCAAGACCGTGAATATGCCGCCGATGAGCGAGCTGGACCTTGAGGCCGCCATCGAGTTCGAAGCGGACCAGCACATTCCGTATGATATGGAGGATGTGTACCTGGACTTCCAGATCCTGGGCATGAACGAGGACGGGTCTGAAATGGAGGTCGTGCTGGTTGCCTGCAAGCGGGATGTGATTGAGGCTTATCAACAGGTGATCCAGGAAGCTGGCCTGACAGTGAAGTGTGTCGATTGTGCGGTGTTTGCCCTGGAGAATGCGGCCGAGCTCATGCTGGATAATATGGGGCAGGGCGATCCTGCCGATCCGGATGCCGATGAGCCGGATTCGAAGGTTTATGCGCTGGCGAATATCGGCGCGAACTTTACCAATATCAATATCATGCACGATGGCCAGATGGCATTCGTGCGCGATCAGTTCTTCGGCGGTAACCAGTTGACCCAGGAAATCCAGGAGGCCCATGGGATCAGCTTCCAGGCTGCCGAGCAGATGAAGCTGGATAACTTTTCCGGTGTCGATGAAGTCGCTGTCGACAATTATTTCTCCGCCCTGGCCGACGAACTGGTGCGCACGCTGGATTTTTATGCCGTCCGGCATGCGGATTTTCCGGTGCAGCAGTTGCTGCTCTCCGGTGGAGGGGCCCTGGTTCCGGGAACGGCGGAACAGGTTTCCCAGCGTCTGGGCATCGATACCCGGATCATGAACCCGTTTCCTGTCGTGAAGACGGCCAAGAAGTTTGATGCCGAGTACATGGAACGCACCGGGCCGATGATGATGGTTCCCGTTGGTCTGGCCTTGCGGAGTTTTGACAAATGATTCGCATCAATCTGTTGCCCTATCGGGACGCCCGTCGCCGCGGACAGATCCTCAAGTATGTTCTTGTGGCGATTGTCAGCCTGCTGCTGACCGGTACGGCGCTGCTGGCATCCTATTCCTGGTCCTCCATGGATCTCGCCGATGCCAACGGCAGCCTGCAGGCTCTGCAGGACCGGAACAGGGCATTGCGGGCAAAAATCGGCGAGTTGAGCAAGTTCAAGGAAGTGCAGGTTGAGGTTCAGAAGAAACTTGACCTGGTCGACAAGCTGCAGGGCGGACGTTTCCGTAGCCTGGAGTCGCTGCATGCGCTGGCGCTGGCAATTCCGAAGAATGTCTGGCTTACCCAGATCACGGATAATGGCGGTACGATCAGCATCAGCGGTCGGGGGGAGAGTAACCGTGCCGTTTCGAGCTTTATGCGCGCCCTGGAGGAACAGAAGGTGTTTTCCGGTGTGCGTCTGCAGGTGATCAAGCGTGAGGATGCCGGTGGCGTTCCCCTCAGGGGCTTTTCGCTGACCATGAACCGCGTTGAAGCGTCACCCGCTGCCGAAGGCAAGAAGCAAAGCCGGGGAGGAAGTGGATCATGAAAATGAACATCCCCCAGCTTGATGCACTGCGTCCGATCCTGGCTGTGCCGGTCTGGCAATGTGTGGCCGGTCTGGTCGTTGTGCTTGCCCTTCTGATCGGTGGCTATGTGTTCACCGTATGGACGCCACTTCAGGATGAGATCGAGGGTGTGAATGAGAGCATCCGGCAGCAGCAGACCGTGCTGGATCGCCAGCAGCGTACGGCCAGGGATCTGCCGCGCAAGAAGCGCCAGTTCGTGGAAATGAAGAAGCAGCTGGCACTGGCAAGCAGCATGCTCCCCGAGAAGTCCCAGATTCCGGATCTGCTCGATGGCGTGAGCCGTGCCGGCAAGCATGCCGGCCTGGAGTTTTCGGTATTCCAGCCGATGCCTGAAGTCACAAAAGAGCTGCACGCCGAGGTTCCCGTGTCCCTGAGTATGACCGGAACCTTCCGCCAGATGGTATTGTTCCTGAGCACGGTGGGCGAGATGCAGCGTATCGTGGACGTGAAGAATCTCAGTTTCGTGCAGGGCAAGGATAATGAGCTTCAGGTGAACGGGCAGGCAGTGACCTACCGTTTGCTGGACGAGGCGGAAATCAAGCAGGCTCAACAGAAACCAGCCGCTGGTGCAAGAAGGCGCTAGGATGCTGGGAGGTGGTATGATGAATATCCAATTCGATGCAAAGTGGCTGGCGGCCATCCGGAAATCCGCATTGCTTGCGATGTTTGCAATGCTTCTGGCACAGCCGGCGCAGGCTTCCGAGATTACTGCCGTATCGCTCGATGCGTCATCGAACGGCGATGTGCTGAGCATCCAGGCCGATGGCGAGCTCGATTACCAGTCCTTTGATCTGAGTGCTCCGCCACGCCTGGTACTCACCTTTCCGGGTAGCACCTTCGGTGACAAGGTCGAGGCCCTTAAGGGAAGCGATACCGGCGTCGGCAATGTTTCGACCTCCGTCACCAAGACCGGTGCGCGCATTGATGTCACGCTGTCCAAGTCGCTTGCATACAAGGTGGAGCAGCAGGATCACAAACTGGTGTTCCGATTTTCGCCGGCTGCCGATGCAGGCCCGAAGCCCGCGCGTGAGACGGCGGTTCTGAAGGATGTGTCGATTTCCGATCGTGGCGGTATCACCGAACTGGTGGTGCGTGGTGAGCATATGAATGCCAGCCACGATGCCTTCGTGACCAATCACGGCCGCACCCTGATCATGGATTTCTGGGGGGCGAGCTCGATGCTGCCCAAGGAGCATTTCGCTGCCGCAACGCAGAAGATTCAGAGCGTGACTGTAGGTGAGGCAAAGGGCCGGGTTCGCCTGGTGGTGAACCTGCTTCCGGGAGTCAGTGACAAGCATCAGATCGATGCCACGGCCGGCAAGATGGTGGTTCGCTTCGGGAGCGTGACTGCCAAACGCAAGGCGGCCGAAGTGCAGGTCGAGGATGTGCTGTTCAAGCCCAAGGATCGTGTGGCGCAGGTGGTGATCCGTACCAGCGTCAGCAATCCGGTAGTCAGCCTGCATGAAGAGAAGGGCGTGGCCATTCTGGATATCCGCAAGGCTGCGCTGGGTAAAGGACAGGAGCGTTCGCAGGACGTGAGCGAGTTTCCCGGTCCGCTCAGGCAGATTGATGCCTACAAGGTGGGTGACAAGGTTCGCATCGTGGCGCGCCTGCGCGACAAGGTTGAGATCTCCAGTTTCCAGCAGGGTAATGTGCTGACCGTGACCTTCGTTCCGAAGGACATTGCCGCGGCCAAGCGCGGCGTCGCCAAGGGCGATGCCTTTGAGTACACCGGCCAGAAAGTCAGTTTCGATTACCAGGGTATCGATATCCGCAATGCCTTGCGACTGATTGCCGAGATGAGCGATATGAACATCATCATGGGTGAGGATGTGCAGGGCAAGTTGACCATGCGTCTGGAGAATGTTCCCTGGGATCAGGCTCTGGACATCATTCTGACCTCCCAGGGCCTTGGCAAGGAGGTGCAGGGCAATGTGATGCGTATTGCGCCGCTGCCCGTGCTGACCCAGGAGCGCCAGAACACGATGGAAGCCAGGCAGAGCCAGGTTGAACTCGCGCCGCTGGTGACCGAATTCATCTCCCTGAGTTACGCCAAGGCAGCCGCGGTGAAGGTCATGCTGGAGAATGTGAAGTCGTCGGACAGCAAGGCGGCGGAAAGCGATTCGGCGGCAGCTGCTGCAGCCGGAGCGGAGAGCAGCTCCGGCGCGGCGAGCAGCGGCATGATGACGGCACGCGGCAGTTTCGTGGTGGATGAGCGCACCAATACCCTGATCATCAAGGATACCCAGGAGTCCGTGAACAACATCAAGCGCCTGATTGCGCAGATCGACAAGCCGATTCGACAGGTGCAGATCGAGGCCCGCATTGTCGAGGCCAGCGATAACTTTACCCGTGATCTGGGTGTTCGCTGGGGTGGTCAGGTAAGCGGCAAGGGCGGCCGGGTGACCAACCAGATCAGCAATTCCACGACGGCGCCGGGTGGTTTCCTTGTCGACCTGCCGGCAGCGACCGCTGCCGCATCCGGCGGCACGCTCGGCGTGGCCATCGGCGCCATCAATAATGCATTCAACCTGAATCTCGAGTTGTCCGCGGCAGAAGCCGATGGTGACGCCAAGATCGTGTCCAATCCCCGCGTGGTGACGCAGAGTGGCAAGGAAGCCCGCATCGAGCAGGGCACCAAGTATCCTGCAACCTTTATCGTGAACGGCTCGACCACGCAGAACATTCCGGAAACCGAGGCGACGCTGAAGTTGACCGTTACGCCGGATGTATTGCCCAACGATACCGTGGACCTGAACGTGCTGGTCACCAAGAACGCACCGAACGGGACGCTGGTGAACAATGTGCCGGTGATCGATACCAAGGAGGTTGAGTCGAACTTCCTGGTCAAGAACGGTGAAACCATCGTGATCGGCGGCATCTATACCCGCAACACGACGCGCAGCACCAACGGCGTGCCCGGCTTTTCGAAGATTCCGTTGCTTGGCTGGCTGTTCAAGAAGCAGAACAACGTGGACAACAAGACCGAGCTGCTGATCTTCATTACACCGACCATCGTGGAGTCGAAGGCCATTACCAGCGAGGACATGGCGCAGGGCATTTAGTATCCAGTCTTTTAGCAGCCGGAACAACACGCATCGCCGCCCGCCCGGGCGGCGATTGTTTCTGTTGTGAACGGATTCTGACACAATGCGGCAACCATCAAGGGCCAGAGGTTTCCATCACCATGAGCAAGCTGCGTGAGGCAAGAATCTATCGTGTTGACCTGGGCGTAAGGTCGTATGATATCCACATCCATCCGGGCTGCCTGGATGGGCTGGGAGTGGCCATGCGCGATTTGTTTCCATCCGCTGGTCGATGCCTGGTCGTCAGTAATGATACGGTTGCCCCGATTTATCTCGAACGGGTCCAGGCCTCGCTTGCAGCGAGTGGCTGGGAGGTATCCGATTGCATCCTGCCTGACGGCGAACGCTATAAAACCAGCGAGTCATGGTCGGCCATTCTTGATGCCCTGATGCAGGCCAGGCTTTCCCGAGGGGAGCCGGTGATTGCGCTTGGCGGCGGCGTGATCGGAGATATGACCGGTTTTGCAGCCTCCTGCTACCGGCGCGGCATTCCCTATGTGCAGGCGCCGACGACCCTGCTGGCGCAGGTTGACTCCAGCGTGGGTGGCAAGACCGCGATCAACCATCCGCACGGCAAGAACATGATCGGCGCATTCTACCAGCCTGCGCTGGTATGGATTGATCCGCAGGTGCTCGGCACGCTGGAGGCCCGCGAACTGTGCGCTGGCATTGCAGAACTGATCAAGTACGGCCTGATCCGCGATGCGGCATTTTTCGACTTCCTGCACGAAAACATGCAGGCGCTACTGGCGCTGGATGCCGATACCGTGGCCGAGGTGATTTACACATCCTGCCGGCACAAGGCTGAGGTCGTGATGCGTGACGAAACCGAGCAGGGCATGCGGGCCTTGCTCAACCTCGGACATACCTTCGGTCATGCCATTGAATCGATGACGCATTACACCGAATACCTGCACGGTGAGGCCGTGGCCCTGGGAACCCTGATGGCGGCTCGTCTGTCGGCCAGGCTCGGCCATTTGCCGGCATCTGCCGAGGACGAAATCCGCGGGCTGTATGAGCGCTGCGGGCTGCCGGTGGCCATACCGTCCTTCCCGGCCGATAACTGGCTTGATGCCATGGGACATGACAAGAAGAACATCGGTCGGCGCATCCGTTTCGTGCTTCTCAGGGGCATCGGCGAGGCGTTTGTCGCCGATGATGTCGAGGAGGGCTCCCTGCGGGAGTTGATTGCCTCGTTCGAGGGCTGAGTCACGAGGGTGAACAGGCCCTGAGAAAACGAAGCGGCCCGGAGTAATCCGGGCCGCTTCGTGTTTGTTGTGCCGTAACGCAGGCTCTATTCGTCGTTCAGCATGCCCAGCAGGCTCAGGATATGCTGGAAGAGCAGGAATACATCGAGATACAGGGTCAGTGCTGCGGCAATGTATTCATCGTTCGGGTAGTCGCGCAGGATGCTCGAGGTGTCGTACAGGATGAAGGCCGAGAACAGCAGCACGCCGATGCCGGACAGGCTCAGCGCCAGCACGGGCGAGGCAAAGAAGAAGTAGTTGGTCAGACCCAGCACGATCATGGCGATCAGCCCGGTCCAGACAAAGCCCTTCAGGAAGGAAAAATCACGGCGCGATACGAAGGTGTACCCGGTCAGTGAGACAAAGGCGACGGCCGTGGTAAGAAAGGCCTGGGTGACCAGCATCGGGGATTGTGCAGCAACCATGCCGACCAGCGGGGCGATGGCCATGCCGGTGATGCCGCCGAAACCCAGCAGTGCGGCCAGATTCAGGCCCTTTACATGGCGCACGGCCTGTACCGCGAAGATGCCGCCAATCATGATGAACAGCATCATGAAGGGGTGTTCGTAGGGGAAGGCCAGGCCCATGGAAAGATAGGCGCCGGCACTGCCTGCCGCGATGCACAACGCAAGCATGCCGTAGGTCTTGCCGAGAAAGTCGATGCGGGAATCGACCAGGTGGGTGGATGTCATACTGATCTGGGTCATGGATACCTCCGTGGAATCGCAGTGTTTGGGATGATGTGAAGCAATGTATGGGAGTTGCCCGGCAGGTCAAGCAGCGTTAGCGGATGCGCTCGTCCTCATGAACAATCTCGGCATCAATGATATCCGCGCGACGGTTGCCGCCGATTTGCCGCGCCGGAAGCAGGCGGTTGATGATCCACTGCCGAAACGGTGGAAGCAGGAGCAGAAAGCCCGCGGAGTCGGTAATGAAGCCGGGCGTAAACAGCAGGATGCCGGACAGGGCGATCATCAGGCCGTGAAAGCCGTGATCGGCCGGAATCTCTCCCTGCGCCATGCGCTTCTGCGCATCGATCAGGGTGCTCATACCCTGCCAGCGGATCAGTATGCCGCCGATGGCGGCCGTCAGCAGGCACAGCGCAATGGTGGACAGGCCACCGATTCCCTTGCCGACCTCGATCAATACGTACAGTTCGGCCAGAGGAAGCAGAATAAAAAGGGCGAATAGAATTTTCAGCATGGGCTATGTATAGGGGCATGCGCTGGCCAGTGCAAGCCTTCCTACCATATTTATGGGATATCCACGGTCGGGCGGGTGTTCGTAAGATTCGAAACATAAAGCCCTCCTGGTTGAGGAACATCAGAAGGTTCGGGGGGAGAAACAGTGGCAGGGAAAGGATAAGGCTATCCTCTCCCTGCCATTTTTATTTAGTATCGCCGGGAAAGCATTAGTCCCGATGCAAGGCCAGCGCCGCAAATGCGGCGATTCCCGAGCGCATGGCCGATTCATCGATGTCGAAGTTCGGATGGTGCAGGGGGTAGCGCGTTTCGGGGCTTCCTCCCGTGCCCAGACGAAACAGGCAACCGGGCGTATCGCGCAGGAATTCTGCAAAATCCTCTCCTCCCATGGAGGGTTCATTAATCTCGATGAGTGGTACTTCAGGCATCATCTCGCCGAATACGTTACGGGCGCGGCTCAACAGTGTCGCATCGTTACTCAACACCGGCGTGGCCTGGCGCAGGGTGAAGCGTGCTGTTGCGCCCCAGGCCTCGGCCGATTGCCGGATGATATGATCCATGCGGGCGCGAATTTCTTCATGGGCCTCGGGATGCAGGCTGCGAAAGGTGCCGGAGAAGGTGACTTGATCGGGGATCACATTGGCTGCGTGACCGCCGTGGATCTGACCGATGGTCAGCACCGCAGGGTGCAGCGGATTCACGCGTCTGCCGATAATCTGATGCAGTGCCTGGATGACCTGGCTGGCGACCAGAACCACATCGATGCATTCATGCGGCCGGGCGGCATGCCCGCCGCGGCCCTGCAATTCGACATCGAACATGTCGGCCGCCGCACACATTGCGCCTTCGCGCAGACCGATCGAACCGGCCGGCAGGTAGGGGTAGACATGCATGGCATAGATCTGCTCGGGCTGCCTGTCGTTGAACAGCTGATTGCGCAACATGCCGGCCGCGCCCACACAGGTTTCTTCGGCAGGCTGGAAGATGAAGGCGATATTGTATGCCAGATGCTCGCGGGCGCCGCATAGCAGGTGCGCCGCAGCAAGCAGAATTGCAGTGTGTGCATCATGACCGCAGGCATGCGAGACCGATTCGATACGCGAGGCGTAGGGGCGCTGTTTGCCGTCCTGGATCGGCAGGGCGTCCATATCCGCACGCAGCGCGATCCACGGGAGCCCGGCATCCACATCCAGCCTGGCCAGAACGCCATGCCCACCAATGCCTTCGCGTACCTCAAGGCCAAGCTTCCGACAGGCCGCGGACACCATGCGGGCGGTTTCCTCCTCGCCACCGGAAAGCTCGGGATGCTGGTGGAGGAAACGCCGCACACGAATCGCTTCCGGCATCACTGTGTCCACAGCGGCCATCAGTTGCCGGCTATTCATGCAGACAGGCTCCATCCATCGTATTCGCGCATGGCAAGCACCATATCCTTCCACTCCCCGATATCCTGTCGCAACCGCCTCTGCCGGGTAGCACCGTCGCCGTGTTTGCGCCATTCGCCAAGCTGGCGACATACAATGGCGATGTCGGCTGCATCAGCGCCATTGCTGGCCAGCATATCAAGCCGTGATCCGAGCAGATCAAGCACGGGTACAACCTTTTCACCTTCCGGATCGATCAGTTCGGCCTGCATGCCGTAGCGACAGGCGCGCCAGCGGTTTTCGCGGACCAGTGAGGGGTGAACCCGGCGGAAGCCCTGCGTGTCCGCCTGCACTGCTGCCATCACCTCGGCCCGCACATAGGCAATATAGGCGAGCGTGTCGGCTCGCGTGGCCGGCATATCCCCGATTCGGATTTCGAGCGTGCCGAAATCCGGGTGCGGCCGCATTTCCCACCAGATATCGCGCACCGAGTCGATGCTGCCTGTTTCCATCAGTCGTCCGGCACAATCGGCGAAATCCTTCCAGTTCTCGAAATAGAAGGGCATACCGCCCTGACTCAAGCCCTCGAAAACCTTCAGCCTTGCCGAGCTCAGGCCGGTATCCTGACCACACCAGAACGGGGAATTGGCCGATATGGCGAGAAAAATGGGCATGATGGGCATCAGGCGATTCATTACAGCGATACAACTGTCGCCATCGGGCATGCCGACATGCACATGGATGCCGAAGATGTTGAAACGGCGCACTGTCCAGCGCTGGCGCTCGATCAGGCGCTGATAGCGCGGATCATCGCTCACTGTCTGCTCCTGCCAGCGAGAGAACGGGTGCGTACCGGAAGAAAGCAGGTCGGCCTTCTGCACCTCGAGCAGGCCGCTAACCCTGGCGTGCAATTCAGCGAGTTCATTCATGCAGGAGAACGTTGAATCGTGTATCCCGGTGTTGATTTCCACGGTAGAGGTGAAAAATTCCGGCTTGATGCGCGGGGTGTCTTCAATGCCTGCCAGTAATGAGGGCGCTGCGGGCACCTGAGCACCGTTATCCTTATCGACGGTGATCCATTCCATTTCCACGCCGAGCGTGCCGGGCCGGGAGTTGTTGAACGGGAGTTCGGGCTGTTTCATGGGGTGGCCCTGGCGGGTGGGTTCATCGCATGCAGGATTTTGTCGCGTAGCTGAAGGTCGGGGGCGATAGCGATGCTGCGCTGCCAGAGTGCCAGTGCCTCCCGCCTGTTGCCTGCTTGTGCATGGATGTTGCCGGCAAGCTTCAGACAGGGTGCGCATTCAGCTTGCAGTTCGACGGCTCGCCTTGCCTCGCTCACGGCCCCGGTGAGGTTCCGGTTTGTAGCCAGAAAACGGGCATAGCGGAGATGGGCGAAGCCGTTCATATCATCGGCCTCGATGGCCTTGCGGTAATACCGGGATGCGCTGGCCTTGTTACCGGCCTGCTCGGCCATTTCCGCCAGCAGGTACCAGGGCACGGCCTCGGCCCGGTATCGCTCGGTTGCCTTTTCCAGCAGTTTCCTTGTCTGGTTGTTTTTTCCGGCTGCGCGCAGCAGGCCACTCAGGTTGACCACGCTGGGAAGATGGCTGCCACGCGTCAGGTTCTCGCGATACAGGCTGGCCGCCGCATCCCGGTGGCCGATGCGCTCAAGCAGCACGGCAAGGTTGTAGCGTGCCTCGAGGTTGCGCGGGTGGGCGGCGATCTCAAGCTCGAGCGCGCGCCTTGCCTCGGTCTCCAGGCCTTGTTGCAGAAGGGATTGGGATTCATCGAAATAGGTGCCTGCCTGGCTGCATATCGGGGTAAGCAGCAGCAGTACGGCAAGCCACAGATTACCTGCCCGCCGGCGCAAGGCCCATCCTGCCTGTGCTCATCAGCATTTCTTCCATCTTATCGCGCTCGGCCTTTTTTCCGGCTTTCACCTCCGGTTTCTCTGTCATCAATTTCCAGGGATTCCTTCGGATGTCATCGGAGAAGGCTTCGAGGTTTTCCGATGCCTTGCGCAGTTCGAACAGGGTGCGGTAGATATTTTCCCTGTTCTCATCGAGTGCCGTGTTCACCTGTTTCGATACCTGCTTGCCCTGCTCGAAGAACTCGCGCCCGGCGCGCGTGGCTTTTGGTAGTTCGATCTCGAGCCTGTGAAGCAGGCGTTGCAGGGAGGCCGTGACATCCCTGATCTGCTCACGGTTTTCCTGCACCATCAGGGTCAGTTCCTGCGCGGCGGAGTTGATGTTGGCGATAACATTCTGGAAGGATTCGTGCTCCTTGCCTTGACCGCCCAACTCGCCGGTCAGTGAATCAGTGAGTGTCTTGATGTCGTCGGTGATGCCGCTTGCCTTGGAAATAAAGGTGTTGATATCGCCGGCCGGGTCGGAGGGAATCACGGCCCCCTCGGGCAGCCATTTTGTATCACCGTCTTTGGCGGTCAGGGCGAGATTCTTTTCACCGACCAGGCCGCGCCCGATGATGCTGGCGCGCGTCGACGCCGGCAGGCGTACATCAGGATTCAATGCAATGGTGACGATGGCCTTGTTGTTGCGCAGGAAAATATCCTGCACCACGCCGATTTTTACACCGGCCATGCGCACCGGCGATTGCACATCCAGCCCCATCAGGTCGTCGAACTCGGCCTCGACCAGATGGCTTTCCTGCTTGAACAGGTTGATATCGCCGACCTTCTGCGTTGCGAAGCCGAGCAGGATCAGGGTAAGCAGCACGAAGGCCCCCAGCCTTGCTTGTGGATTCATCGGTCGATGACCTCCTCTATCTTCTTGCCCCACGGGCTGCAGTTGATCGGTCCGGTTGCCCGCCCCTCGACAAACTGCCTGAGCATCGGATCCTTATCCGAGGTTAGTTCATTGGCGGGGATTATTCTATGAATCTGCCCGTGGCAGAGCAGAGCGATATGGTCGCTGATCATTTCCGCGCTCTTCAGATCGTGGGTAATACTCAGCATCGTGGTGCCGGAACCCTTGTGCAGGCGGACGATCAGCCGGTTGATGACATCCGACATGATCGGGTCCAGGCCGGTGGTCGGTTCATCGAAGAACACGATGTCCGGTTTGTGGCAGATGGTGCGCGCCAGTCCGACGCGCTTGGCCATGCCGCCGGAGAGTTCGGCCGGCATCAACTCGCCGACATCGTGCAGGCCGACCCATTCCAGCACCTCATGGGCGCGTTCGCGTGCCTGTTTCCTGCCGACCTTCCGTCTGAGCAGTGCGAAGGCGACATTTTCCCACACCTTCAGTGAATCGAACAGCGCCGCGCCCTGAAATAGCATGCCGACGCGTTTCATGCGCTCAAGATGTTCATGTTCGGCGAGGGTCAGCCAGTTCTCCCCGTCCACCAGGATTTCGCCGGCATCCGGCCTGAGCAGGCCGAGCACGCATTTGATCAGCACGCTCTTGCCCGTGCCGGACATGCCGATCACCGTGGTCGACTGACCGGGCATGATGTCGAGGTTCACATCCTCGAGTACTGTGTTGCCGTTAAAGCGCTTGCACAGCCCGCGAATACTGATGCGCGGCGTGTCGTTGCCCACTTCCCCGCTCTCTTTGCCGCTCACCCGGTCGATCATCCGAACAGCCACGCGGTCAGGAAGTAATCGGATACAAGAATGCTCATGCAGGAGATCACCACGGCGCGTGTGGTGGCCGACCCCACACCGGCCGCGCCGCCCTTGCAGTTAAAGCCCTCAGTGCAGCCGATGACGCCGATCAGCATGCCGAAGAAGGCGGCCTTGATCAGCCCGGAGTAAAAGTCCTCGAGTTCCATGTAGATGGTGGTGTTTTCGATGTATACCACCGGATTCTGGTCGAGTACGTAAACACTGATGGCATAGCCGCCGTAAATGCCGATGTAGTCGGCGATCACGGCCAGTAACGGAAGCATCAGCGTGACGGCCAGCACGCGCGGCGTGACCAGGTATCGGAAGGGGTCTGTGGACAGCGTCCACAACGCGTCGATTTGCTCGGTGACGCGCATCGTGCCGAGCTCGGCGGCGAATGATGCACCCACCCGTCCGGCCACCATCAGGCCGACCAGCACCGGGCCGAGTTCCCGTACCAGCGACATTGATACCACCAGCCCCGTCAGGCTCTCGGCGGCGAAGCGGTGAAACACGATATAGGATTGCAGGGCCAGCACCATGCCGGTAAACAGCGCTGTGAGCAGCACCACGGGCAGCGATTGCACGCCGACCTCTTCAGCCTGCGCAAGAAGTTGCCGGGCATACCATGGCGGGCTGCCGAGTTTGCGTAACAGTTGCATCAGCGTCAGCGTATAAAGTCCGGTATGGTTGAAAATGGTCTCAACCGCGGTGCCGATGCTGGTCAGAAACTTCATTCGATGGCTAGTCTGGGAACCCGGTTGCCTACGCCGGTGAACAGTTCGTAGGCGATGCTGCCAACCGTGTCCGCCACCTGTGTTGCGGCCAGTCGGTTGCCCCAGAACTCGATCTCGGTTCCGGTCGTTACCCCGCTCCGGCTGGCATCCAGCAGACAGTAGTCCATGCATACGCGTCCCACGATGGGCAGTATAGCAGCTTCGCCTTCCTCTCCGCTGGCAGCCTGTCCCCGGTTGGATAGCAGCCTTGGCAGGCCGTCAGCATAGCCGGCGGCCACGGTGGCGATGCGCATATCGCGACTTGCCGTGAAACTGGCCCCGTAGGAGAGCGAGTCGCCGGCCTGCACGTCGCGCAGCTGGATCACCCTGGAGCAAAAGCGCATCACCGGTTTCAGGCCGATCGGCATCGATGCCACTGGCTCGGCGCCGTACAGCGCAATACCCGGGCGAACCACATCGCCCGCATGTTCGATCATGCTGACCATGCCTGCGCTGTTGAGCAGCGAAGCAGGAGTTCCTTCCGGGAGGCTTGCCGCGATGTCACCGAAGCGCTCCGGCTGGGTTCTGTTGAGTGCATGCCCCGGCTCGTCGGCGCACGCCAGGTGACTCATCAGGCCAGCGATGCCGATACCGGCAGCCATACAGGCGTTATGCAGCGCAGGCGCATCCAGTGCGCCAAGCCTTCGCATGCCGGTATCCACCTTCAGCCAGGCGCGTCCGTTAAATCCGGCGGTCCTGAGCAGATCCACCTGCCATGCTTCGGTGATGGCAGGGGTGAGGGTGTGCACATGGCAGCGCTGCGCATCGCCGGCAGAGAAAATGCCCGACAGCACCGCGATATCGGCTGTATCCCCGATAATGCCGCGCAGGGCTTCGCCTTCCTGGCATCGGTGACGGCGAAGCTGGTGCAGCCTTCGTCCAGCAGGGCAGGGGCAACCAGATGCATGCCGTGGCCGTAGGCATCGGCCTTGATAACCGCCATGACCTGTGCGGCTCCGGCACGCCTTGAAAGCAGGCGATAATTGTGTCGCAGGTTGGCCAGTTGAATGTAGGCGATGATGGGGCGGCTCATGGGCTTAATTGTTGCCGATGGCCCCCCGCCCGTCAAAGCGTGTCGACGGACTTCGCAAGCCGGATTCGTCTGCCGATCAGAGTGGTGGTGCGATTGTTGGATACCGCATGCCCGGGCATGATCCCCGGCATGTCTGAATGCGGGGTTCAATGGCTCGACTGCATGTGCCCGGGCGCGTCGAAAGCTTGGCGATTCCTGTCATATTTCGTTTGCAAGACAGGCAAAATATGCGATAAAGCCATCTTATGAAGCCTCCATCAAACGGTTTGTCGAAATTCACCGCCTGTCTGCTTGTCCTGCTTGTTTCCGCCTGCGGCGGTGAGGGTGATGGCGGAGCGAAAGCGAAAGCCGGGCAGGTGGTGGTGCTCAAGGCTTATGCGATGCCGCTGAGCGATCATGTCGAGGCGCTGGGCACGGCGCAGGCCAATGAGTCGATCACCATCACCTCCAAGGTGGCCGGCAGGCTCGAGGACATTGAATTCACTGACGGCCAGCAGGTGCACAAGGGTGATGTGGTTGCCCGGCTGGATCAGGACGAGGAGCGCGCCCAGCTTGAGGCGGCGACGGTGCAGCTAGCCGAGCACGCTCGCGAGGTGAAGCGTCTGCAGGAACTGCTGGCCCGCAGGGCCGCGGCCACGCGCGAACTCGACGAGCGAAAGACCCTGGCCGCCCTCACGGCCAGCAATATCGAACAGATCAGGGCGCGTATCGACGAGTTGACCCTGCGCGCCCCGTTCGACGGCAAGATCGGCATCCGCCGGGTCAGTCCCGGCGCACTGGTACAGCCAGGACAGGTGATAGCCACGCTCGATCAGGTCGATCCCATCAAGCTCGACTTCAGTATTCCCGCGACCATGCTGCAGGGCCTGAAGCCTGGCGATCACATCGAGGCGCGCGCCGATGCCCTCGGTGACCAGGTGTTCAAGGGCACCGTCAGTGCCATTGATTCACGCATCGATCCGCTGACCCGCTCGATGCTGCTTCGCGCCATCATCGCCAACCCGGACGGAAGGTTGATACCGGGCATGCTGATGCGGGTTTCCCTGCTGGCCAACCAGCGGCAGGCCCTGGTGGTGCCCGAGGAAAGCATCATCCAGCGGGAAGATAGGCATTTTCTCACGCTGGTCGGCGCTGACGGCAAGGCCGTATTGCGTCCGGTTGAGCCCGGGCTGCGCCGTGATGGTATCGTGGAGATCAACAAGGGCCTGAGTGCGGGTGAAATGGTGGTGGTGCGCGGCATGGGTTTCGTCAAGCCGGGCCAGCCGGTGAAGGTGACCGGAACATGGGACGCCATTCGCGACAGCCAGTTTTCGGATCATTAAAGGGCGAGCGAGACGGGTGAGTATGCGTCGCTGCGCGGGATGGTGCGTGAGCCGGATTAAGGAGGCATGCCATGTGGCTGTCTGATACCAGCGTGCGCCGTCCGGTGCTGGCGCTGGTGCTGAACCTGCTGCTGGTGGTGTTCGGCATCACCTCGTTTTCCAGCCTGCCGCTGCGTGAATACCCGGACATCGACCCGCCGGTGGTATCGGTGGTCACCAATTATCCCGGCGCTTCGGCCAGCGTGGTGGAATCGCGCATCACCGAAGTGATCGAGGACCGCATCGCCGGCGTCGAGGGGATTCGCTCCATTACCTCGAGAAGCACCGATGGCCGTTCGGATGTCACCATCCGGTTCAATATCAACCGCGACATCGACGGCGGCGCCAACGATATCCGTGATCGTGTCTCGCGCATCCTGAATAACCTGCCGGATGGGGCCGAGCCGCCCGAAACCCGTAAAACCGAGGCCGATGAAAGGGTCATCATGTGGCTGAACCTGACCGGTGAAGGCATGTCGATGATGGCGATTACCGATTATGCCAAGCGCTATGTGCTGGATCGCTTCTCGGCGCTGGACGGTGTGGCGCGTGCGCGTGTCGGCGGCGGCGAGGAGCAGTCGCTGCGTATATGGCTGGATCGCAACAAACTGGCTGCCTACGGCCTGACGGTCACCGATGTGGAATCGGCGCTGCGCAATGAAAACGTCGAACTTCCGGCCGGCATGCTGGAATCGAAGAGCCGCGACTTCACGGTGCGCATGCTGCGCAATTACCGGACGCCGGCCGATTTCAACAAGATGGTGCTCAGGCAGGGTGCCGACGGCTATCTGGTACGCCTGGGCGATGTGGCACGCATCGAGATCGCGGCCATCGAGAAGCGCAGTACCCTCAGGGGTAACGGCGTGCCGATGGTCGGCGTGGGCATCGTCAAGCAGTCCAAGGGCAATCTGTTGGAGGTCGCGCGGCTGGCCAAGCAGGAGATGGCGCGCGTCAACGAGGTGCTGCCGCCGAATATGCACCTGGCGCAGAGCTACGATTCCAGCGTGTTCGTGGAAAGCGCCATCCACGAGGTGTTCAAGACCCTGCTGATCGCAGTATTGCTGGTGGTGCTGGTGATCTACCTTTTCCTCGGCAACGTTCGCGCCATGCTGGTGCCGGCTTTCACCGTTCCGGTGGCTCTGATAGGCACGTTCGCAGTGCTTTCGGTGTTCGGTTATTCCATCAACCTGCTGACCCTGTTGGCGCTTGTGCTGGCCATCGGCCTGGTGGTGGATGATGCCATCGTGGTGATCGAGAACATCCACCGCCGTATCGAGCTGGGCGAGCCGAAGATGGTCGCTGCATTTCGCGGCACCCGGCAGGTCGGCTTCGCGGTGGTTGCGACCACCCTGGTGCTGGTGTCGGTGTTCGTGCCGATTACCTTCATGCAGGGCGATACCGGGCGATTGTTTTCCGAGTTCGCGGTGGCCATCGCCGCGGCCGTGGTGTTCTCCTCTTTCGCGGCACTGACCCTGGCGCCGATGATGGCCTCCAAGCTGATGGATTCCCGCGGTCATTCGTCGCGTTTCACACGCTACATGGATGAAGGCTTCGAGCGGCTGCGCAGCCGCTATCTGCACCTGCTGGAGCGTGCCATCGACAAGCCGTGGACGGCCCTGCTGCTGCTGCTGGCGATGCTGGCCGCCGCCGTGCTGCTGATGAAGACGATACCGCAGGAGTACTCGCCGAAGGAAGATCGCGGCGTGTTCTACATTATGATCAAGGGCCCGGAAGGGGTCTCCTACAACTATATACGCGAAAACATGGACGAGGTGGAGCGCCGGCTGATGCCGTTCGTGGAGAGCGGCGAGTTCCAGCGCCTGTTGTTCCGGGCGCCGGGGAGCTTCGGGGCCAGTGCCGACTTCAGCAATGCGCGCGGCATCGTGGTGCTGAGCAACTGGAACACCGGGCGAAAACCCATCTGGTACTACCTGAAAGAGGTGCGCAGGCTGACCGCCGACATGCCCGGTGTGCGCATCTTCCCGGTGGTGCGCCAGGCCTTCGGCGGCGGAGAAGTTAAACCCGTGCAGTTCGTGCTCGGTGGCCCGACCTACGACGACCTGGCCAGGTGGCGCGATATCATGATGGAAAAGGCCGGCGAGAATAAAAAACTGCTGGGCCTCGACCACGACTACGACGAGACCAAGCCGCAGGTCGGACTGACGGTGAAGCGCGACCGTGCCGATGCGCTTGGTGTATCGATCTCCGAGATCAACCACACGCTCGAAACCCTGCTCGGCAGTCGTATCGTCACCACGTTCATGGATCGAGGCAAGGAATACGATGTGATTCTGGAGAGTGAAAAGGGCCTCAAGCAGCAGCCATCGGACATCGCCAATACCTATGTGCGATCGGCGCGTTCGGGGCAATTGATCCCGCTTTCCAATCTGGTGGATATCCACGAATTCGCCGACAGCAAGAATCTCAACCGTTATAACCGCCAGCGTGCCGTGACGCTTGAGGCCAACCTGGCGGAGGGTTATTCGCTGGGCAGCGCGCTGAACTATCTCGAAGGGCTGGTGCGCAGCGAGTTGCCGCCCGGGGCCTCGATCGATTTCAAGGGGCCGTCGCTGGATTTCATTGATAGCGGATCGTCGATGTACCTGGTGTTCGCGCTGGCCCTGATCGTTACCTTTCTGGTGCTGGCCGGGCAGTTCGAGAGCTTTATCCACCCGCTGATCATCATGCTCACCGTGCCGCTGGCCATCACCGGCGCGCTTTCCGCGTTGTGGCTGTTCGGCATGAGTCTGAATATCTACAGCCAGATCGGCCTGATTATCCTGATCGGCATTGCCGCCAAAAACGGCATCCTGATCGTCGAATTCATCAACCAGCTGCGCGACGAGGGGCATGACTTCCGCGAGGCCATCCTGAATGCCACCGGTAAGCGCCTCAGACCGATCGTGATGACCGCGCTGACCACCGGCATTGGATCGCTGCCGTTGATTATGTCGTCCGGCGCCGGCGCGGAAACGCGGCTGGTGATTGGTACGGTGATCCTTGCCGGGGTGAGCGTGGCTACCTTCTTCACGCTGTTCATGGTGCCGGCGATGTACAGCCTGTGGGCCAGGCACAGCGCTTCGCCGAAACAGACAGGGCGCAAGCTCGAAGCCGAACTGGCCGAGTTTGAGGAACAGGTTTAGTGGGGGAGATGGCGTGAGGCAACGGCTTCCGGTTACGGCCATGCTTTGCCTGGGCCTTTCGGCCTGCGCCCTGGGGCCGGATTACCAGCGCCCGGATTTTCATGCCGATGAGACCGGTGCCTGGCAAAGCAGTTCGGAAACCACGCAGGGCACGCAGCCTGTCGATGCCCAACGCTGGTGGAAGCAGGTGGATGATGCGCTGCTGAGTGATTTGATTGCAGCGGCCTTGCAGAAAAACCGCGAGCTGGATGTGGCGCTGGCCAATATCGAGCGTGCCAAGGCCCTCAGGAAGGCTGCCGGGGCGGGTTATTATCCCACCCTGGACGCATCCGGGTCCGCCAGCCGCAGTCGTTTCTCGCGGCAAACCGGCTTCGGTGCGAACACCGGCACGCGCAACACGTACAGCGCCTCGCTTGATGCCAGCTGGGAGTTGGACCTGTTCGGCCGCACAAAGCGCGCGGTGGAGGCAGCCGATGCGCAGATCCAGGCCAGTGAGGCCGCGCATCGCGGCCTGATGCTTTCGGTGGTGGCCGAGGTGGCAACCAATTACTTCGAGGCTCGCGGTCTGCAACGTCAGCTGGATGTGACACGGCAGGATATCGGCCTGCTGCGCGAGGTGGAGGAGATTGCCAGAGCGCAAAGCGAGCTGGGCGTGACCACCGAGCTGGACCTGACGCGCGCCATCGGCGAGCGCGAAACATTCGAGGCCAGCCTGCCGAACCTTGAGGCCGAGATTGCGGCGCGTATCTATCGCATTTCCGTGCTCACCGGCCAGTCCCCGGAATATCATATGCAGGCCTTGCAGCGGAGCCGTCCCTTGCCGATGCCGCCGGACCTGGTGCCGGTCGGGCTGCGTTCGGACATTCTGAGGCGCCGGCCCGATGTGCAGCAGGCGGAGCGTGAACTGGCCGCCGCCACCGCCGGCATCGGGCTCGCCAAGGCCGACCTGTTTCCGAGCTTCTCGCTGACCGGTTCGATTGGCTCCAGCGCGCGCGTATTCAGCGACCTGTTTACCCCGGCCACGCTCACCCGCACCATCGGTTCCGCGCTTAACTGGCCGGTGTTCGCCGGCGGTTCGCTGAACGCAGGTGTTGAGGTGGCCGAGGCCGATGCGAGGGCCGCGCTGGCCGCCTATGAGCAGAGTGTGCTGCTGGCGCTGGAGGACGGCGAAGCATCGTTGATGCGTTACGGCAAGGAATGGCAGACGCTGAAGCGTCTGAAGAGCGCTGAGGCAACGCGTCAGCAGGCCTTCGAGATTGCCCGCCTGCGCTACGAGGCGGGCGAGGAGAATTTCCTGGTCATCCTCGATGCCGAGCGCGCCCTGATCGCCACGCGTAACGACATTATCAGCAGCGAAACACGCATCCTCACCGGTCTGGCACAGTTGTACAAAGCGCTTGGCGGCGGCTGGGAGAGGCCTGTCTCCTGAGGTCGTTGTAACGCCCGTTGCGGCTGCCGGAACGGGCTGGCATTGGGGGCGGTTGCCGTTAGTGTGCCGCCATGCAAATTCTTCTCATGATGCTTCTATTGCTGGCCCCGCTGAATGCCTGGGCCATTATCAATGCCGAGGGGCTCGGGGTATCCACGGACAAGGAGGGCCTGAACGGCAAGGCATCGGCGTCGGTGAACGGCAGCTCGGGCAATACCGACAAGATCAACACCGAGCTTGGCGGACGGCTGGCCTGGGTGCACGGCCCGCATACCGAAATCCTGGTGGCGAGTTATGCCTATGGCAAAAGCCGCGGGCAGCGTGATACCAACAAATCCTTCCTGCATCTGCGGCACCGCTATGCGCTGGACGATACGCTGGATCTGGAAGGCTTCGGCCAGGCCCAGCAGGACGAATTCGCCCGCCTGAAGCTGCGCACCCTGCTCGGCGGCGGTATCCGCTGGGGCCATGAAGAAGATGATTGGCGGACCTATCTCGGCATCGGCTCGTTTTACGAGAGCGAAACCCTGCGCAGTACGGCTGCCATCGCTGCCACGCCGACTACCCGCCTTTGGCGGGGCAATGCCTACGGCACCCTGTCGTACAACCTGAACGAGCGCGTGACTTTCCATAACACCCTGTATTTCCAGCCTGCCTGGAAGGATGCGGCGGATTACCGCCTGCTCGAGAATGCCTCCATGACCGTCAATCTGGTCGAGCATCTGGATCTGCGCCTGTCCATTGATGTGGCCAAGGACTCGCGTCCGCCGACCGGTGTGAAGTCGACCGATACCAGTTACCGCACCGGGCTGGAGTATCGTTTCTGATGGTGAGCTCATGATTGACGCCGGGGGAGGTGGGTCTAGCCTCAAGGAATCTGTTTCGAGACGCCAAGAGGATCATGTGAATAAACGCTGCGATACCTTTGTGCTGGCCAAGCATTTCCACTTCGAGGAGATGCACGAGCATTTTTCCCGCGGGCATCGCACCTGCCGTTACCGGAATACGGTTCACGTTGAGGCTGCCGGCGGGGATGTGTTCCTGTTCGACTACGGGGTGGTGGTGTTCTGGGGAACGGAACATGACGGCGAGAAACGTATTCTCGACGAGTTGATGCCGTTCCTGAACGAAGCGCTGGATCATACCATCAGCGATGCCTTCACCTACGATGTCGAGTCTGGCAGTACATCCCGTATCCGCTCCGACCATATCACGCTGAGCGATACCGATGTCATGGTGAAGCTGGCCGTATCGCATGGTCTGGCGCAATCCTGCAAGCTTTCCGAACTGGAGGCCTACGCCGCGACCACCATTGAGAATACCGCCTATATTCCGCGCAATATGGCGGTTTCCGGCTCCACGCGGCTCAGCCGCAAGGCCATTTCATGCATGCGCGGCCAGTTGTTCATGGTGGAGAGTGAAATTCTGCTGCATCACGCGCTACTCGATACCCCGGAGTTTTTCTGGGAATATCCGGAGCTTGAGGAACATTACCGGCGCATGTCCACCTACCTTGATGTCGCGCCGCGCGTCGAGGTGCTGAACAAAAAGCTGCAGATCATCCACGATATGTTCGACATGCTGGCCGACGAGCAGAAGCACAAGCATTCGTCCCTGCTGGAATGGATCATCATCTGGCTGATCGCCATCGAAATCCTCTTTTTCCTGTTGCACGATCTGTTCAAGCTCATCTAGTCAGATTATTCAGCCGGGTCGGACGAAGCCCCTGCGGGCCAGCTCGGCCCGCTCCCTGATGATACAATTCTCTACATGGTCGTTGATCAATCCCATGGCCTGCATGAAGGCATAAACGGAGGTCGGGCCGACGAATTTCCAGCCGCGCTTTTTCAGATCTTTGGACAGGGCAATCGATTCGGCCGATGTCGATACCAATTGGGGGTCGGCAAGCTGCGCAGCACCCGGCTCAAATTGCCAGACAAAAGCCGCCAGCGAACCTTCCTGGCGGACCAGCTGACAGGCTTGCTGCGCATTGTTGATCACCGCCTCGATTTTGCCGCGGTGACGCACGATGCCTGCATCGCCCAGCAGTTGCTCGACATCCTGCCCGGTGAAGCCTGCGATGCGGTTGAAATCGAAATCATGGAAGGCGCGGCGGAAGTTCTCACGCTTGGCGAGAATGGTGCGCCAGCTCAGGCCCGATTGAAATCCTTCCAGGCAGAGCTTTTCGAACAGGCGACGGTCGTCGCTGACCGGGAAGCCCCATTCCTTGTCGTGGTAATCGAGGAATTCAGGTGCTATCCCGCACCAGGCGCAGCGCGGCTTGTTGTCGGGTCCGGTCATGGTGGCGTTCAAGTGTACGCTCCCTGAGGCATGCTCCCGAATGGCCGGTATGCGGACTTAGTCGTCGAAGCCCTCGCGGCGGGCGTGGTTCTCGAAGCGGGTGAATTCGTGCAGGAAGGTGAGATTCACCGTGCCGGTGGGGCCGTTACGCTGCTTGGCGATGATAATCTCGGCGAGGCCCTCGTTTTCCGGCTTCTTGTTGTACACCTCGTCGCGGTAGACAAACATGATGATATCGGCGTCCTGCTCGATGGCGCCGGATTCGCGCAGGTCGGCCATCATCGGACGTTTGTCCGCGCGCGATTCAAGCGAGCGGTTCAGCTGCGAGAGCGCAATTACCGGCACATCCAGTTCCTTGGCCAGTCCCTTGAGCGACCGGGTGATCTCGGAGATTTCCTGCTCGCGGCGCTCGGCATCGGCACGGCCGCTCATCAGCTGCAGGTAGTCGATGATGATCAGGCTCAGGTTGCCGCTTTCCTTCTTCAGGCGGCGGCACTTGGAGCGCAGCTCCATCACCGAGATAGCCGGTGTGTCGTCGATAAAGATCGGGGATTCGGCCAGCGAGCCGGAGGCGGCGGCCAGCTTGCGCCAGTCGTCGGCGGAGAAGCGGCCGGTGCGCAGCAGCTTCATGTTCACGCGCGCCTCGCAGGCCAGCATACGCAGTGCAATCTGCTGCACGGACATTTCCAGAGAAAATACCGCCACGGCACCCGGGGTCTCCGACTGCATGGCGGCGTTGCGTGCCAGGTTCATGGCGAAGGCGGTTTTACCCATGGCCGGGCGGCCGGCGATAATCAACAGGTCACTGGGCTGCAGGCCGGAGGTGATTTCGTCGAGATCGTGGAAGCCCGTCGGGGTGCCGGTGATGGCGCGTTTTTCTGCATAGCGTTTCTCAAGGGCGTGGTAGCCCTCGATCATCAACTCGCTCATCTTGCTGAAGGTGGGACGGGAGCGGGAGAAGCGTTCGGCCACGGCCAGCATTTCCGACTCGGCCTGGTCCAGGTGATCGCCCACCGCGATTTCCGGTGATTGATACACCTTTTGCGACACCTTCGAGCATACCGAAAGCAGTTCGCGCAGCACGGCGCGTTCGCGCACGATTGAGCCGTAGTGGCGCACATTGGCCGATGTGGGAATGGCGCTGATCAGCTCGCCGAGATAGCTCTCGCCGCCGCAGTTGTCCAGCAGGTCGCGTTGTTCGAGATAGTCCTTGATGGTCAGGCCGTCCACGGGCTGGCCCTTGGCGGCCAGTTCCATCATGGCACCGAAAATCAGGCGATGGCGTTCAACATAGAAATGCTCGGGCAGCACAGCGCCTTCGAGGCGCTCCAGCGCCTCCGGGTCGAGCATAATCCCCCCCAGCACCGCAAGCTCTGCATCCAGAGCATGCGGCGGAACGTGCTCCCGCATGGAGTCCGTTCGAAGGGGGGTAACGTTCTGTGTCACACGTTCTCGGATTCGACGGTCAGCGTGAGTTCGGCGGTCACATCCGGGTGCAGGCGCACGCGGAAGGCATGCTCGCCGACAGCCTTGATCGCTTCGTCCACGATCACCTGGCGACGCTCAACCTCGAAGCCATTCTCGACCAGCAGGTCGGCCAGCTCGTGGGTGGAAACCGAACCGTACAGGTGTTCCTGGTCGGACGTGGCACGGCTGATGGTCAGGTTCAAACCCTTCATCTTGTCGGCTACCGCCTGAGCCTGCTCAAGCGCGTTGCGCTGCTTGGACTCAAGCAGTTCGCGGCGGCGCTCGAACACCTTGCGATTGGAATCGGTGGCCAGTTCGGCCTTGCCCTGCGGAAGCAGGAAGTTGCGACCGTAGCCCGGGCGAACGGTGACTTCGTCACCCACATTGCCGAGACCCTCGACGCGTTCCAGAAGTATCAACTGCATCATTTTCCTCCATCTGCCGGTATGATGTTCCGGCGATAATCAAACCAAATATCAAGCAAACCTATCATGGCGAAGGGTAATACCATCACCGGTTGTATCAACAGCATCACGTACATCACGATGGCCGCGATCTGCATATTTTTCGCATGCAGCCAGCTATGCACCACCGCCAGCCCCTGCGCGGCCAGCAGGCCGGCGAATACCAGCCCGATGTTCGTGGCCAGGTACTGCGGCGTACCGCCGGCAAAGCTCGCCAGCGCCATCAGCAGCATGAAGCCATACGCCATCCAGCGCGGCAGGCGTAGCTCGCTGACCGGCTGCCTGTCTCCGCGGTAGAAGTTGTAATACGTCGCGATATTGCGCGCCAGCATCACATCTCCCCACCAGACCAGCCACAGGCAGAGGACCGTCAGTCCCGGAAACACCCAAACCGTCATCGCTTCGATGCGTTCGAGGGTGGCCGGGTCCATGCCTTCCTGTGCGGAAGCCGCGAACAGAGGCGCCAGCAACTGGCGAACGAACTCCATCAACGAACCATCGTGCGCCCCGGCTCCTGTGAGCAGTACCGCCAGCATGGCTGCCAGCAGGCCGATACCCAGGTTCAGGGCGCTTTTCGATACGCCGTTTTCCTTGACCAGCGTGCTTGCAGCAAGCACCGGCAGCATACCGTATAAAATCACCAGCATCAGGCCGGGCCCGAGTTCGCCGAAGGAAATCAGCGTTACCCCGATGCCCGAGAGCACCACCACCTCCATGGCGAACCTGAGGCCTCCGCCCAGAGCAATCAGGGCAAACAGCGTCGGTGTCAGCAGGTGCAGGACCAGCAGCGGCAGCGACAGTGCGGTTCCGGCAAAGGCCAGTACCGAGCCGTACATCAGTGTGGCGAGCACCGCGCAGGGAATACGGCGGGTCAACGCCCAACTGGCGAACGGCGGCAGACTTCTGTCTTGCTGGTTCAGTGCCATGTGCACAGCGATTGATGGGAGAGGCCTGCTGGCAGGCCTTCCGCATCAATCAACATCCGTCAGTCGTGGTGCAGCGGTGTGTACGGCAGCAGCGCCAGATCGCGTGCACGCTTGATCGACGTGGTCAGCGCGCGCTGGTGCTTGGCACAGGTGCCGGTTACACGCGACGGAAGAATTTTGAAGCGCTCGGTGATGAACTGCTTGAGCAGGTCCGGATTCTTGTGGTCGATCTGCAGGCTCGTATCGGCGCAGAACTTGCAGAATTTGCGACGGCGCACAACGCGCGGACGGCGCGCCGGACGACGGTCACCGCTTGCAGCCGGGCGGCGGTCGCCCTCGCCAGCCGGACGACGATCACCCTCGCCTGCCGGGCGGCGTTCGGTTGTTTCTTTTTTCACAGCATCTTCAGCCATGTTCAATCCTCCTGAACTTGTATCGGGCGGCATTCTTCCACCCATATTTCCACTTGCCCCCAGTGGGGCGTATTGTCGCGACTGTAATAGCGCCTGCGAAGAATGCCGCGGACGGCCACGCTTTTGCCTTGCAGTCTGTTAATCATCTCCGCTGCCTTGCCTGTGGCGCGCAGCGGGATCGGTTGCGTTTCCTGATGACTGGCGCGTGAAGCCCCCAGTTCAGGGCGGGCAATCTCCAGGGCAGCGATCACGGCAAAACTGCCGTCCGGAGTCCAGCGTTGCCGGACCTCGGTGAGGGTGCCACCCAGGCTTACCTGATTAAGCTCAGGCTGCAGCTTTACCGCCGTCTTCAGCCTTGGCGGCATCAGCAGCCGGAGCCTCAGCCTTGGCCGGAGCTTCAGTCTTGGCAGACGCCTCAGCAGCAGGTGCCTCCGGGGCAGCCTCGGCCGCATCCTCGGTGCGGGCCTTGCGGCGCAGCAGCGGGGACGGCTCGTCGGAAAGCTCGTTCAGGCGGGTGGTCATGAAGCGGATGATGCGCTCGTCGAGCTGGATGGCCTCGGTCAGTGCGGTAGCGGCCTTCGGCTCGCCATCGGTGACCAGCAGCACGTAATGGCCACGCTTGCGCTTGGCAATCTGGTAAGCCAGCGGGCGGGAGCCCCAGTATTCGCGTTTGACGATACGACCGCCTGCTTTCTCAACACGCTGGATGAGTGCATCGGTCAGAGCTTCGGTGTTTTCTTGGGAAACGTCAGGATTGACGATGAAAATGGTTTCGTAGTACACGGCGCCTCTCTCGGTTTCAAGCCCCGGAATCGTTGCGCGTCCGGAGCGAGTTTTTGTTCACTGATCGGCACATGAAGAAACGGCCGGTGCAGCGAGCGCGGGACTATAGGCAGGCAAGGCAGGCAATGCAAGCGTTGGAAGGGAATGGTGGCGGTTTGATGCAGACAGAGGGGGACAAGCGGCGGCTTGTTCCCGCGGGCGGCACTGCTAGCTTGCCGGTTTTGAGCAGGTTTAGACAGAGTAATCAAGACATAACGGGAGCGTGGTGTATGCGTGGCAGCTTAATGTATGAAGGCAAGGGCAAGCAGCTGTTTGCCAGCGATGTGAAAGGGGAGCTTATCCAGCTTTTCAAGGATGATGCAACCGCCTTCGACGGCATCAAGCATGATGTGATTGCAGGCAAGGGCGAACTGAATTGCGCCATTTCCTCCTTTCTCTTCGAGAAGCTGCAGCAGGCCGGTGTCGCCTCGCATTATGTCGCCCGTACCGGCCCGGTGGAGATGCGCGTCAAGGAACTGGACATGATGCCGGTCGAGGTGGTGGTGCGGAACATCGCAGCCGGCTCGATCTGCAAGCGCCTGGGCCTGGAAGAGGGTATGGAGTTGCCGCATCCGCTCACCGAACTGTTCTATAAATCCGATGAGCTGCACGATCCGATGATCAACACCGAGCACGCCGAGATGTTCGGCTGGGCCACGCGCGAGGATATTGCTTTCATGCGTGAGGCCGCGCTGAAGGTGAACGCCGAGCTGACTGCCATGTTCGGCGCGGTGGGTATCAAGCTGGTGGACTACAAGCTCGAGTTCGGCAAGCACGATGGTGCGATCCTGCTGGGTGACGAGATTACGCCGGACGGCTGCCGCCTGTGGGATGCCGAGACGGGCCGCAAGCTGGACAAGGATGTGTTTCGACGCGACCTGGGTGGCCTTTCCGAGGTTTACCACGAGGTGGCCAATCGCCTGGGTATCGGGATCGCGTTTAACGGCTGAAAAAGCATTCGGCAGGTTGTAAGAAGCGACCAGCCGCGCGCGACCCATGCGCATGAGATGTCCCCAATTTCCCATCACGGGCATGCTTCTCGCCCTGTGTCTGACAGTTGCGCCCGTTGCTTCAATTGATGCGGGCGCGGCTGAAGATGCATCCCCGCGTGTTATCGAATTGCACCAGACCGCCTGCCAGTTCACCGAAGCGGAAGGAGGCGACCGGCATTACGATGCACATTCCTTCGATGCCTGCGAAGCCCTGAATAGCAGGACTGGTGAAGCGCGGCTGACCGGCTCCACCCCCCTGAGGTTGCATGCCGGTAGCTATACCTTCCGGGTATACAACGAGGATGTGCCCTATGTCCTCGGCTTCTGGCTGCGCGGCAGCGGCCTGGGCCGGCTCACGCTGCCGAGTGTATCCGGTGGCGGCATCGGCCCCGGCGAGTTCCGGGAATACGGGATTGAACTCAAGGCAGGGGAGTACCGCTATTCCTGCCCGCTGAATCCCACGCCGGATTATGTGCTGCTGGTTGAATAGAGCCATGGCAGCGCTTTTCAGGCCCGTAAAAATTTCTATTTGAATCCTGCATCCGGCTTCTATAAGATGCGCCGCCTTACGCCTCACGTCCCCATCGTCTAGAGGCCTAGGACACCGCCCTTTCACGGCGGCAACAGGGGTTCGAATCCCCTTGGGGACGCCACTCATTTCGAACGGCATCATTCAAAAGGCACTCCGGAAGGGGTGCCTTTTTTCATGTCTGGAAAACAGCTCGCTTCTGATTCCAGGCGAGGCCTCATCGTGTGGAGTCGGCCGCAATCATCACGGTTGTGTGCTGTGCATTGACTGCGGGCGGGTATTTAACGGAAGATTGGTGACGTGTTTATGCGGTTTGAGGGTTTGCTGTCGCTTGAAGACAAGGCGTTTGTCCTGTTCATAAGGGGTTGTTCCGGTACATGGGCGTGAATATGAATATTGTCAGAAATAATGTACTGGGACAGTTCTGCGTGATGTTCATACCCGTTGCCCTGCTGGTTATCGGTGTGGTTGCCTCGTTTTATCAGGGTGAAGTCCGCGAGGAGCTGAATCAGAAGACGTTTGAAAGCCAGCGTCTTGCCGAGCGGCATGAGGATCAGGTCCGGCAAGCCTTCCGGTCGATGATTGCCGACATCAGAACGCTGTCCGAACATACCAGACTTCGCGCATTCCTGGATCACCCGTCCGAACAAAACAGGGAGGCCCTGGGCGATGATTTCCTGGCGTTTTATGCATACAGGGGTATGTATGACAATGTCCGTGTGCTCGATGAACAGGGCAAGGAGGTTGTCCGGGTCGATTCCCGCGGCGGAAGACCCGCTGTCGTGACCGACGCGCTCCTGCGGGACAAGGGCGAGCGCTACTATTTCTCGGATACCATGCGCCTGGACAGCGGCAAGGTTTATGTGTCTCCGTTTGACCTGACGATTGAGGGGGGGAAGGTCAGCAAGCCCATCAAGCCTGCCATCCGGGTTGCCACCCCCCTGTTCGACAGCACGGGTAACAAAAAGGGCATTCTGGTTCTCAATTACCGCGGACAGGATCTGCTTGCCCGGATGGACAGGGATGCCTGGGCTGCCGAATCTGACTTGTTGATCCTGCTGCTGAACAGGCAGGGGTATTGGCTCAAGGGTCTGGACCGAGGGGACGAGTGGGGCTTCATGTTCAAGGCCGAGACACGCACCTTCGGGCGCATGTTTCCGGAGGCATGGGCCCGAATGATGGTGGAAAGCTCGGGCACATTGCACAACGCCGAGGGCCTGTTTTCCTTCCGGACCATCTATCCGCTGCATGCCGATTCCGCGATGCCCGGCGAGGCGTTGGATGTGGTCAGTACCGGTTCAGGGCGGCCGGGCAGGGATAATTATTTCTGGCATCTGGTCGTGTATGTCCCGGCGGGTAAGTTGGCGGTCAATGCAAGCGAACACATGGACAGGTTGATGCCTTACCTGCTGGCTATGATGGTCCTGTTTGCCGCATTCACCTTCTCGCTGGCATGGGTGAACGTGAAGAAGGCCAGGTGCGAGGATAGCGTGGATCATCTCGAGCACTATGACATCCTCACCGAGTTGCCGAACCGTCGCCTGCTGTATGATCGTCTCCAGCAACTCATGGCACAGGAAGAGCGATATAAACGCATCTTTGCCGTGTTGTTCATCAACCTCAATGGATTCAATTTTGTGAACGACAGATACGGCCGCGATGCGGGAGATGGGGTGCTTAAGGAGGTTGCCAACCGAATCCTTGGCGATATACGCAAAGTGGATACGGCATCGAGAATCGGCGGGGATGAATATGTCGTCGCATTGACCGAGCTGAACGATCCCGAAGGGCCTGCGATTGTCGCAGAGAAAATTATTGCATCGCTGAGCAAGCCGTTTGTTATTCGGGGTCGGGAGCAGACTGTCGTCGGCGCCAGCGTTGGCATTTGTATTTACCCTGCCGATGGCGCGAGTATCGATAATCTGGTCAGCCATGCGAATGAAGCGATGTATCAGGCAAAGACATCGGGCACGAATGCCTACCGATTCTTTTCTCCGGCCTCGGTCGAGCAAATCCCCAACGAGAAGGTTCCGAATCGCCGTGGGGAAGCCGGCAGCGATAGCTGATATCCCCCGTCATTAAACCAAAGAAGGCATGCCCCCGGGCGTGCCTTTTCCTTTTCCCGGGTTGTCTGATTCCGGCAATAGCCGGCCTGGGTTCGGGTTGAATCCGCTCCCATGCCGGACAAGGCCGGGAAGTTGCTGAATGGCGAAGTTATCTTTTTTATCTACAATGATCAGATCATTGGAACCTATACCCGGTAGCGAGATAGATGGAGAAATTGAAATATGCCCGAGACCAATCATCCCAGATCAGTTGATGCGCCGTTTCTCGAAGAGCTGAATAGCGCAAGAAAATACCTTGATGCGATCGGATCGATGTTCATTGCTATCGATGAGCAAGGTCGAATAGCGCTAATCAATGAGTATGCGTGTCATGTATTGGGCTGGACTGAGCAGGATGCCCAGGGCAGGAACTGGTTTGAAAACTTTTTGCCCGAGGAAGTGCGGGATGATGCAAAGAAGTTCTTTGACCAATTGATGACCGGTGAGGTTGAGCCGGTCAAACTCCATGAAAGTATCGTGCTGACAAAAAGCGGCGAAGAAATCATGGTCCGTTGGCGCAGCACTGTATTGAATGGGCCGGATGGCAGGATTCTGGGAACGCTGAGTTCTGGTGAGGACATAACCAAACAAAAACAGTACGAAGAAAAGCTGAAAGAGGATGAGCAGCGATTCAGAGACCTTTTTGAAGGCAATAAAAGCGTTGAGTTGATTATTGATCCGGAAAACGGACGCATTATCAGGGCGAACCGTGCTGCCGAGGTTTTTTACGGGTACAGCAACGCGCAGTTACTGGCCATGAACATCTCTGATATTAATGTGCTTTCGTCTGAAGAGGTGCATGCCGAGATGGCACTTGCCGCCGTAGAGAAACGGGATCACTTCCTGTTCAGGCACCGGCTGGCAGATGGTGAGGTCAGGGATGTGGAGGTGCATTCCGGCCCCATTCTGTCGAACGGGAAAAAGCTCCTGTATTCGATAATCCATGATATCAGCAAGCAAAAAGAAGCTGAGCATAAGATCAAAGCCTTAAGCAGCTTACAGCAATCCATTATCGAAACAGCTCCCATTGGTGTTTTCTGGAAGGATTGTGAATTACGCTATCTCGGTTGTAACACGGCACACGCACAGCATGCCGGTCTGGGGCATCCGGACGAGATCGTCGGCAAAACGGATTTTGATCTGCCGTGGAAGGATATAGCCGACGGATATCGCACCGATGACTTGCAGGTATTGCAAACCGGCAGGCCCAAGATCGGCTATGAAGAGCGGATGATTACCCCCGATGGTCGAACAATCTGGGTGCGAACATCAAAGGTGGCGTTGAGAGACGATTCCGGCGCGATAATCGGTGTTCTTGGCATCTACGATGACATCACCGAGCGAAAAAAAGCAGAAGATGATTTGAAGGCATCCAAGGCGGCACTCGAAAGTAGCGCGACGGAATTGAGGGCCAGCCTGATCGGTACAGTGATGGTTATCAGCAAGGCTGTTGAGTCCAGAGACCCGTACACGGCGGGTCACCAACAACGTGTAGCCCGGCTTGCGAGATCCATTGCCCAGGCGATGAAGCTTGATAAGGACATGATTGAAGGAATAAGAATGGGTGCAACCATCCATGATATTGGCAAGCTCCATTTGCCGGCAGAGATCTTGAGCAAGCCCTCCCGCCTGAGCGATGTCGAATATCGTCTTGTCCAGGACCATACCCTGGAGGGTTATGGTATTCTCAAGGGCATTGAGTTTCCGTGGCCGGTGGCAAATATTGCTCTACAGCATCACGAACGCCTGGATGGCTCCGGCTACCCCCAAGGCTTGAAGGGCAACCAAATATGCCTGGAAGCGCGAATTGTTGCGGTGGCCGACGTCGTTGAGGCCATATCAAGCCATCGTCCATATCGGCCGGCCATGGGGCTTGACTCGGCACTCGATGAAATAAAAAAACATCGCGGCGAGTATTATGATCCGGAAGTCGTTGATATATGCCTGAAGCTCTTTGAAGAAAAGCAGTTTAGCTTCGAGGACTTGTAAATGGATACTGACATACCTCAGGCCATACCCGTTACTCACTGAATACACGATGGCTGAACTCTTTGGCCGGTAATGACTTCTTCTGCCTTGGGACCGCTGGTGGCGGTTGATTAGGCCCTGTAAGCTGAAGCCGCTAATGATTGTCGCCCAAATGAACAACGCCTGCTATCCGCAGGCGTTGTTGGTGGAGCAGGGAAGGCTTACAGGCCGACCTTATCGAATACCTTTTTGTCCTCGCCCTTGAGGCTTAAGGCGCGTTCCAGGTCGGCCCTGGCCTCGGCAACGTGGCCGAGGGCCTTGTGAGCCATGGCGCGGTAGGTGTAGGGCTTGCTGCTCTTCGGGTCCACCATGTCGATATGCATGGTCAGCGTGTCGAGCGCTTTCCGGTATTGGCCGCTGCGCAGGTAGAGCCGGCCGATGCGGTAGTCCACACCGGTATCTTTTGGATCAAGCTGCTTCTCGGCACGGAAGGCCTGCAGGGCCTTGTCCGGCTGACCCAGGTGCTCGTAGCAGGTGCCGAGGTTGTAGTTCGCATTGTCGTGCTTCGGATCCATTTCCAGCACCTTGTTGAAGATGTCGATGGCCTCCGCGTAGCGCTTCAGGCGGGTGAGCTGCGTGCCCACGGCGTGCCATGCGCCGGCGCTGTTCTCCACCCCGGCGCGCACCTCGCGGCGTTCCAGTTCGGCGAGCCTGGACTTGCTGTCGAAATCCGGGGTGGCGGTGAGTAACTGCTTCCAGCGGCGGGTGATGCTGGAATTGCCCAGTCGGTCCTCGGATTGCATGACGAAGTCGGCGGGGAAGGATTCGCCGGTCTGCCCCAGCCCCTGTTTCACCTTGTCGATGTCGAAGGAGGCCCTGAGACGCTGTTTGAAGTAGTAGATGCCGCTGTTGTGACGGCGGGCCATCTCGAACTCCAGCGCCGGGTAGTCGGCGGTGTTGATGTCACCGTCCGGCTTGTCGATCAGGCTGTACACATTGGTGTTCATCAGATGATAGGGCAGCCATTCGGCCATCACATCGTGCTTGGTCATCAGGTCGGCCTTCAACTCTTCGTTACCGCCCACGCTATCAGCCTGCTGCACATGCAGTGGTTCATTGGAAGCGATGAGCAGGAAGTAGGCGGACTTCACGTACAACACGGCGCAGTGCTTGAAGCTCTTTTGCAAGGTGCGCAGGATGATATCGGTACCGACATCCCCGATGCGCGAGTCCATCCAGGTGACATACACGCCGTCATCGGTCAGGCGTTTTTCGATGCTGTCGAAGAAGTCCCTGGTATAGAGCTTGGACGAGCTGAAGTAGAGCGGTGTGGTCACCGTGTTCAGAATCATCGAGTATTTTTTCTCGCCGACCTTCACATGATGGATGGCATCATCCACAACGATGTTCACGCGCGGGTTGTTCTCGATGTCGAAATTCCACTTGGCCATGCGGAACAGGTTTTCACGTACCACCGGGTTGATCTCCACCACCTCGGTGCGGTCGAAGAACAGCCCCACCGATGAGGCCGTGGCGCCGCTGCCCAGGCCCAGCACCAGCGCATCGTCCAGGCGCGGGGCATACAGCGTGGAAAGCGCGCCGACGATCTTCTCCGACGGGTTGTTGAGGGGAATGCTGATATAGCCGTTGATGAAGAAGTAAGGCTTGCCGTTCATCCAGTTGATGGAAAATACGTCCTGGTAGCCCTTGTAGCGATCCGGGAAGCTGAAGTTCGCCCGCTCGCTCTTAAGCTCCTGCACATCCCTGAAGTTGGTGTAGCTCATGAACAGCAGGTCCTCGTCCCAGCGCGTGTGCTGCCAGCCGGCCAGTGCGGCGACGACCAGGCAGGCAGGGATCAGGTGGCGCAGCCTGCCCCGGCAGTACACCAGCAGGGCCAGCGCCGAAATACCGCCGATGATCAGCAGTTGCACGCCGTAATCGAGCAGGCGATGCAATACGAATACCATCAGCAGGAAGCCCAGCACATTGGCCAGCGAGGAAATGAACAGCAGGGCGCCGGACTCGCGACTGACCTCCTCGGTGTGTTTCCCTTCGGCCGGTGTGGTGTGGTCTGGATGGGATAAAAGGGCCGGGATGGTTGCGCCGAAGGTGATGGCGGGCAGCAGCATCAGGCCGGAGAGCATCAGCCATTTCAGCGCGATCAGCCACCAGAAATGGCTGTCCACCAGGTTGTACAGTGCAGCATAGGCATAGATGGCCGGGCCGGCGGCAATCATCAGCCAGAGCAGTCCCGCCAGGTTCAGCCACATCACATGGGTGAAGGACAACGCGAAGCGGCGCACCAGCATCGAGCCGAACGTGATGCCGATCAGGATCAGCGACAGCACCAGCGCGAAGGATTCTCGGAACGGGCCGAATACCAGTTCGGAATACTTCACCATGAACAGCTGGAAGATGGCGGAAGCGATACTGGCCAGCACCAGCGGCAGCCAGCGGGAGGCCGGGATCATGCGGAACACGTTGCCAATCACGAAGGATGCGGCGGCTTCCTGCTTTTCTTCCTCGCGCATATGGGAAAAGCGCGTCCACAGGCCGATGGCGATGACGAGGTTCACCAGCGCGAACAGGGCCACGGTGCCGCGGATGCCGAAGGTGCGGATGAAATAGAATTCGATCAACAGGGCAGTGAGTGCGGCGCCGAGGTTGTACACCATGTACACCCAGGAAAACGAAGCGCGCGAATGCAGCGCGCTTTCACGCCCGAAATAACCGGCGAACAGCGGCACGCTGCAACCGATCAGGAAGGCCGGGAGAATCAGCAGCAGCACACAGATGAGGATGCTGCCGGAGAGGTTGTCGGCGAACATCGAGGAACCGGCATACACCACGGATTCGATCACCGGCTGCGAGAATGCAATCAGTACGCCGTAGAAGCCGATGCCCGCCTCGATGGCCCACAGCCAGCGCCACAGGCGGTGTGCATAGGCTGAACCCATACCGATGCCGAGCAGAAAGGTCATCAGGATGGCGGCAGAGACCGCGAACTGGTCTCCCACCATATTGCCGAGGATGCGCCCGTACAGGATTTCGTACGAAATGCCGGCGAATCCGGAGAGCAGCATCAGCAGGGCGAAAAGTTTAGGTTGGGCCTGGGGTTTAATATGCATGGGTGTCGAGCCTCTCATGGTGTTGTGCTTCGGGACGGCAGGAAGCTGCAAACCATAATGCACCGACTGCCATCCCGCCACGCACAATGCCGTGCTGCTGCTGCCCCGACTGTGACAAAAACCACTTTTGGCAGGCCCTGCGGACACTTTAAACGCGGTCATTTCAAGCTATTCATACGAAGCGCGCATTGACCTTGCCATGCCGGGGGCTATCATCGCCCCGCACCACGAACCAAGTTCCAGTCGGTGCAATACCTCACCGTTTGTGGAGAAAAGTCCCCATGTTAAAGCAATACCTGCTGTCTACTCCCGGCTCGCGTACCATCGAAGCCGCCCGGAGCGTGTCGGCCGAACGCTTTCCGGTTCAGGAGTAAGTCATGTCCAAAGTATGGATTGCAGACAAGATGTCATCGCGTGCCGTCGAGGTGTTCAAGGCGCGCGGTATCGAGGTGGATTACCGCCCCGGATTGAGCGACGAGGAAAAACTCGCCATTGCCGGTGAGTACGACGGTATCGCGGTGCGCTCATCCACCACGCTGAAGGGTGAGTTGCTGGCCGCCGCATCACGCGTGAAGGTGATCGGTCGAGCCGGTATCGGTGTGGACAATGTCGATGTGTCCGAGTGCTCGCGGCGCGGCACGGTGGTGATGAACACGCCGTTCGGCAACACCATCACCACGGCCGAGCTGGCAGTGGCGCATATCGTGGCTGCGGCACGCATGATTCCGCAGGCTTCGGCCTCCACGCGAGCCGGCAAGTGGGAGAAGTCCCGCTTCATGGGCATGGAGCTGACCGGCAAGAAGGCCGGCGTGATCGGCGCGGGCAATATCGGCGCCATCGTCTGCGACCGCCTGAAGGGCCTGCACATGAGCGTATTCGTGTACGACCCGTTCATTTCCGACGAGCGTGCTGCCGCGATGGGCGTGACCAAGGTGGAGAGCGTGGCCGAGCTGGCCGACATGGTGGATGTGCTGACCATCCATGTGCCGCTGCTCGATGCCACACGCAACCTGATCAATGCAGACATCATCGGTCGCATGAAAAAGGGCTCGATTATCGTGAACTGCGCACGCGGCGGCATCGTGGACGAAGCGGCCCTGTACGATGCCTGCAAGTCCGGCCATCTGCGTGCGGCGGCGCTGGATGTATTCGCCAGGGAGCCGGCCACCGAGAATCCGCTGTTCGAGCTGGAAAATATCAGCTTCACCCCGCATATCGGCGCGTCGACCGACGAGGCGCAGGAGAATGTGGCCGTGCAGATCGCCGAGCAGATGTCCGATTTTCTGCTCTCCGGCGTGGTGCTCAATGCGGTGAACATGCCGTCGCTGTCCGAAGAGGAACAGCGGCAGCTATCTCCCTACATGCTGCTCGCCGAGCGCATGGGACGCTTTATCGGCCAGACCATGCGTCCGGGTTATGCGCGTATCACGGCGCATTTCGAGGGACATGCGGCCTCAATCAATCGCAAGCCGCTGATCAACAGCCTGCTGCAGGGCCTGCTTTCCGAGAGCATGGAAGAGGTCAATGCGGTTAACGCCGGCATGCTGGCCAAGGATCGCGGCATCACGGTGAACGAAACCGCCAGTGACAGCGCCGAAAACTTCGCCACCATGATTCGCCTCGAGGTGGAAGGGGATGAGGGCACGCGCAGCATTTCCGGTACGCTGTTCGACGAAACCCGTCCGCGCCTGGTCAGCTTCGACACCTGCGATGTGGAAATCGCGCCGGCCGGCAACCTGATCTTCCTGCAGAACGAAGATCGTCCGGGCGTGATTGCGGCGGTCGGTAGCATCCTGGCCGAACACAACATCAATATCGGCGACTTCCGGTTGGGACGTCGTACCGATACGCGCAATGCCGTGGCGTTGATCCAGGTGGATTCCACCCCGGGGGATGAGGTGCTGAAGAAGCTTGAGGCCCTGCCGAATGTGCTGATGGTACGATACGCCGAGCTCGGCGAGATGGCTCGGGGCGGACTGTGAGGACCCAGGCAGTGAGGGTAGATACATGACGCATCGTCCGATGATCGGGCTGGAAGACGCCTTCGGGGTGCGCGCAAGCTCGCTGCGCCGCTTGCAGATGAAGCTGCTCGGGCTTTTCGAGGCAGCTGGTTACAGCGAGGTGATTCCGCCGCTGCTGGAGCGCCCGGATATCCTGAAGACCGGTGCCGGCAAGTTTCTGGCCGACCAGACCATGGTGTTTTCCGACCCTGCCGATGCCGGTCTGCTGGCCGTGCGTTCGGATATCACGCCGCAGCTGGCGCGCATTGCCGCCACGCGGTTGCTGTCCAGTGAGGAATTGCGCCTTTCCTATTCCGGCTCGGTGATGCTGGCCCGTCCGGAGTCCCGCCATGGCTCGCGCCAGCAGTGGCAGACGGGCGTGGAATGCATGGGTGTTCCCGGGCATGCCGGCGACGTCGAGGTGATGCGGCTGGCCGCGCAAAGCATGGTGACGGCCGGCTTTACTTCCCCGGTGTTGCAGGTCGGGCATATCGGGCTGCTCAAGGCACTGGTTGGCGGCAGCACGATTGCGCTGGATCGCTGGACCGAGCGCCTGGCGCGCCGTTCTCCCGACGATATGGCGATGTTGCTGGCCGAGAGCAAGCTGCCGGCCTCGCATGCCGATGCACTGCTGGCGATGGCCTCCGGGCAGGCCGATGCGGCCTGGTTGAATGCGCAACATGGGCGCATCAACGAGGAATTCGATGCGGCCGTGGCCTATCTGAATGAATTGATCGCGCAGCTTGAAGACCAGTTGCACGGCGTGACCCTGCATCTGGATGCGGCGGTGATGCCGCGCTTCCTGTATCACAGCGGTGCGGTGTTTGCCGGCTTTGCCGAGGGCGTGCCGTATGCGCTGCTGTATGGCGGTCGCTACGATGCAATGATGGCCGCGCACGGACGCGATATGCCGGCAACCGGCTTCTCGCTGGACCTGTGGGCCTGGCTGGACAGTGGAATCGAGGTGGAGATATGAGCAATACAATCGCGGTTGGCATTCAGTGGGGCGATGAAGGCAAGGGCAAGATCGTTGACCTGCTGACCCCGGAAGTGGATGTCGTGGCCCGTTTTCAGGGTGGCCCCAACGCCGGCCACACGCTGGTCATCGGCGGCAAGAAAACCGTGCTGCACCTGGTGCCCTCCGGGATCCTGCACGATGACACCCTGTGCCTGATCGGCAACGGCACCGTGGTGGCGCCGGAAACCATCGTCGAAGAGATGGATACGCTGCTGGCTGCAGGTATTCCGGTGAACGAGAGGTTGCGCATCTCCGACCGCTGCCAGCTGATCCTGCCATACCACAGGGCGCTGGATGCGGCACGCGAGATGGCCAAGGGCAAGGACAAGATCGGCACAACAGGTCGCGGCATCGGGCCGGCCTACGAGGACAAGACGGCACGCCGCGGCATTCGCCTGATCGATCTGGTGTGCGGCAATCTGGATGCCAAGATCGAGGAAAACCTCGCCTGGACGAACTTCCTGCTGACCGAATATTTCAAGGCCGAGCCCGTGACCCGGCAGTCGGTGGATGCGGTGATCGCCGTGGCGCGCGAGCGCCTGCTGCCGCTGATGGCCGATGTGACCCTGATCCTGCACGAGCGCCACAAGGCGGGCGATTCGATCCTGTTCGAGGGCGCGCAGGGCGCGATGCTGGATGTCGATCACGGCACCTATCCGTATGTGACCTCGTCGAACACCGTGTCCGGCGCAGCGCTGGCCGGCCTGGGCATTGGCCCGAACATGGTGGACGAGGTGTTGGGTATCGTGAAGGCCTACACGACGCGCGTGGGCGCAGGCCCGTTTCCGACCGAGCTGTACAACGATGCGGGCATGAACGACGCATCCGGCAAGCACATGGCCGAGAAGGGCCAGGAGTTCGGCTCCACCACCGGTCGTCCTCGCCGCACCGGCTGGTTCGATGCCGTGGTGGTGCGCCACGCGGTGCGTATCGGCGGGGTGACGGGACTGGCCGTGACCAAGCTGGATGTGCTTGATGGCCTGCCGGAAATCAGGCTGTGCGTGGCCTATGAGTGCAATGGGAAGCGCCTGGAGTCGATTCCGGCCGATGCCACAGCCCTGGAGGGTTGCAAGCCGGTGTACGAAACCCTGCCGGGCTGGAGCGAGTCCACCTTCGGGGCGACCTCGTTCGACCAGATTCCGGCCGCTGCCAGGGCATTGCTGGCGCGTATTGAAGAGGTCTGCGAATGCCGGGTAAGTATGCTGTCCACCGGTCCGGACCGCGATCACATTATCCGGTTGTAATCTAATGTCTCGACCCGACCGGCCGTGCGGTGCCGGTGGCTCGATGGGAGATGAAGGAATGATCAGGAGGCGATTGCTCAGCGGGGTTTTCCTGTTTGCTGCCATACTGACGCTGGCCGGGCATGTTGCGTCTGCGGTTGAAGCGAAGCACATCGAAGGTATCGAGGCGTACCGGCAGAGCTATATCCTGTTCGACAGCTATAACGACCATTACAATTTCAACTCCATCTACGGTCCTGCGCTGGGCAGCCAGTACCTGCAGCAGGAGGTGAAGTTCCAGATCAGCTTCCAGGGTCTGATGTACGACTTCGATGCATGGGGAAGGAAATTCGAGATCGGTGCCGCCTATACCCAGCAGGCGTACTGGCAATTGTTCAACAAGCCGATGTCCGCACCCTTCAGGGAAACCAATTATGAACCTGAGCTGTTCGTGCGCTGGCAGGATAAGCAGTGGATGGGCCAGAACACCCATTTCCGTTTCGGCTATGACCACCAGTCGAATGGCCGGTCCAATCCTTATTCCCGCAGCTGGAACCGATTGTACGGCGAGGTGAAGCTGCAGGACCCGGATGATGATATGTGGGTGGGGGCATTGCGAGGCTGGTGGCGGATTCCGGAGAAGGCGGGCGCGGACGACAATCCGGGTATTACCGAGTTCTATGGTTTCTGGCAGTTCGATGGCCGGCTGGCGCTGGATCATGAAAAAAAATGGAAGCTGCACCTGATGGGGCGCGATAACCTGCGCGCGAAAAACAAGGGCGCGGTGCAACTGGACCTGAGCTGGAAGCCGGACTTTTTCCATGATTTCAGCTTCTACGTGCAGGGCTTCTACGGCTACGGCGAAAACCTGATTGCCTACAATTATGTGGCCGCGCGCTTCGGTGCAGGCATTCTGCTGACCAACTGGTAAGCGGATGCCCTGAAAGGGGATGTATGGCTGCGCCAGTCGGCCTGGCGTGGTTGCTACGGCTACCACCTGCGACGGCCTCCTTGCTATCATTCCGACAGGCGCAGCAAGGCGAACAATGCATACTCATTCAGGGCATCCTTGGCTAGACTGCTGCGCCCGAGCGGTGATAGCCGCCCGGCAGGTGGAGCGAACATGAGTTTACACGACGAAATCAACAAACGGCGCACCTTCGGCATCATCTCGCACCCGGACTCGGGTAAGACGACGCTGACCGAGAAGCTGCTGCTGTTCGGTGGCGCCATCCAGATGGCAGGCGCAGTCAAGGCGCGCCGCGCGTCGCGCCATGCCACCTCCGACTGGATGAAGATCGAGCAGGACCGCGGTATTTCCGTGGCCTCCTCGGTGATGAAATTCAACTACCTGCACGACGGCACCGATTACGAAATCAACCTGCTCGATACCCCGGGCCACCAGGACTTCTCCGAAGACACCTACCGCGTGCTGACTGCCGTGGACTCGGCGATGATGGTGATCGACTCGGCCAAGGGCGTGGAGGCACAGACCGAGAAACTGATGGAGGTGTGCCGCATGCGTAACACGCCGATTGTCACCTTCATCAACAAGCTGGATCGCGACGGCCTCGACCCGCTGGATATCCTCGCCGATATCGAGGACAAGCTGCAGATCGAGTGCGTGCCGATGTCCTGGCCGATCGGCATGGGCAAGGCTTTCAAGGGCGTGTTCAACCTGTATAAGAACGAACTGAACCTGTTTTCCCCGTCAGCAGACTCCAGCCATACCGATGCCGTGCATATCGAGGACCTGAGCGATTCCAGGCTCGATGAGATGCTCGGGTCGGATGCTGCCGACGAGCTGCGCGACAGCGTCGAGTTGATGCAGGGAGCGGCGATTCCATTCGACCGCGAGCAGTTCCTGAACGGCGGCCAGACGCCGGTGTTTTTCGGCAGCGCTATCAACAACTTCGGCGTGCGTGAGCTGCTTGATGCGTTTGTCGAGCTGGCCCCGCCGCCCGGACCGCGCGCCGCAGCAGAACGCGAAGTGGCGCCGGACGAGAATGATTTCTCCGCCTTTGCTTTCAAGATCCAGGCGAACATGGACCCGGCACACCGCGACCGCATCGCCTTCTTCCGTATCTGCTCCGGCAAGTTCACGCGTGGCATGACGGTCAGGCATCATCGCATCGGCAAGGATGTGAAGCTGGCCAACGCCACCATCTTCATGGCGCAGGACCGCGCGCATGTGGAGGAGGCCTGCGCCGGCGACATTATCGGCATCCACAACCATGGCACCATCCGCATCGGCGACACCTTCACCAGCAAGGAGCCGCTGAAGTTCACCGGCATTCCGAATTTCGCGCCGGAAATGTTCCGCCGTATTCGCCTGAAGGATCCGATGAAGCGGAAACAACTGCACAAGGGGTTGATGCAGCTCTCCGAGGAGGGTGCTGTGCAGGTGTTTCGCACCATTCTGACCGGTGATTACCTGCTCGGCGCTGTCGGCGTGCTGCAGTTCGATGTGGCGGTGGCCCGCCTGAAAGCCGAATACAATGTGGATGCCGATTACGTCGGCACCGATTTCAAGCTGGCGCGCTGGATCAAGTGCGACAATGCCGCCAAGCTCAAGGAGTTCGAGCGGGTGTTCGGCGCAAGTCTGGCGCACGATTCCGATGAAAGTCTGGCCTATCTCGCGCCCGATGCCTGGAAGCTGCGCTATACCGAGGAGCAGTGGCCCGAGGTACAATTCTTCAAGACGCGGGAAAGCCTGTGAGTTTGAGTACAGGCAGCCCGGACGCGAACAGCCCGGGTCCGTTCAACTTCGCCGCCACCCCGCATATCCACTACGGGGTCGGCGAGCGTGCCCGGCTCGCTGGGCTGGCCGAGACGTTTGCCACAGGCAACAGGCGGGATGTACTGCTGGTGACCGGCGGGCATTCCTTCGATGCCTCGGCGATGTGCATGGAGTTGCTGGACGGGCTTTCTGCGATATTCGATGTGCATCGTCTGAAGGTGGCCGGTGAGCCGTCTCCCGAGCTGGTCGATGCCGCGGTGCGCGAGTTTCATGCCTGCGATCCGTGCTGCGTGATCGCGATTGGTGGCGGCAGCGCTGTGGATGCGGCCAAGGCCATTGCGGGGCTGTTGCCGGGCGGGGATTCGGTGATGGAGTATCTCGAAGGCGTGGGCAAGGGGCGCACGTACCGTGGACCGGCCACACCCTTTATTGCCGTGCCGACCACGGCGGGTACCGGCGGTGAGACCAGCAAGAATGCTGTGCTGTCGGTAATCGGCGAGAAAGGCTTCAAGAAATCCTTTCGCGACGAGGCCCTCGTGGCACGGCATATCGTGCTCGATCCCGAGTTGACCCTTTCCTGCCCGCCTGAGGTGACCGCAGCCTGCGGCATGGATGCCTTTACCCAGTTGCTGGAATCGTATGTATCGGGCCGTGCCAATCCGATGACCGATGCGCTGGCTGCCAGCGGCATGCGGCTGGTGCGCGACCACCTGGTGACAGCGGTGGAGCGGGGGAGTGATCTGCCGGCGCGGAGCTCGATGCTGTATGCCTCGGCTATCTCGGGCCTGACGCTGGCCAATGCGGGGCTGGGCAGCGTGCATGGACTGGCTTCCCCGATGGGGGCATTTTTTCCGATTCCTCACGGTGTGGTGTGCGGCACCCTGCTGTATGCGGCCAGCCGCCTGAATATCGTCGCCATGCAGGCCAGAGAGCCCCACAACCCCGGTTTGCGCAAGTATGCGGATACCGGCCGCCTGCTGGCCGATGATGTCTCTCTGGGCGATCAGGCTGCGTTAAGCGGTCTGCTTGAGATACTGGAGGGCTGGTGCGTACGGCTTGAGATGCGGCGGCTCGGGGAATACGGCGTCCGCGAGGCGGATATCCCGCGTATTGTTGCAGGCAGTCGCGGCAACAGTATGCAGACCAACCCGATTGTGCTGACCGACGAAGAAATCGCCGACCTTATACGTTGTCGGCTTTGATGTTTTCCGAAGTATCCGCTTCGCCGGATCCGGACTCTCCGGATTCGGGCGCACTTCCATCAACCAGCTCACCCCAGGCATCACGCAGGTATTCGTAGGCCGACCACAGGGTCAAGAGGGCGGCAACCCACAACAGGGTCAGGCCGATGGCGTGCATGTTGATGCCGAGTATCGGTATGTGCAGCAGCAGGCAGACGATGGCGGCCATCTGTGCGGCGGTCTTCCATTTTCCGAGTTGCGAGACATGTACGATGCTCGATACCTGGGCCAGCCATTCGCGCAGCGCACTGATGACAATCTCGCGACCGATAATGATGGCGGCCAGCAGGGCCGGGGCACGATCCGCCTCGACCAGCAGTACCAGGGCCGTGGCGACCAGCAGTTTATCGGCTACCGGATCCAGAAAGCGGCCGAAGGCAGTCACCTCGTTGCGGCTGCGCGCCAGGTAGCCGTCCAGCCAGTCGGTGGCAGCGGCCACGGCGAACAGTGCGGTGGCGGAGAAATAGCCGATCTTGCCGGGGGCATAAAAGGCGACGGCAAACAATGGAATCAGGAGTACGCGGGCAATGGTCAGTTGGTTGGAGAGCGTCCAGGTCATGGCCCGTATTGTTGACGCATGCGTTGCAGGGGTAAAGGGGCAACATGCCCTCCGGGTGATTTGCTTGAAGGGTCTGCGACGAGCCCCCGGAACGCCGAATCGGCTGCAAGGTCTTGTAGCGAAAGGCCTCTGAAAAGTTGTCCACATTTTCTGTGGATAACTTTCTGAATAACTTTTACAAAAGGCTTAGCTGCTGCCATGACAGCCGGATGACAATGCCGAGATTAAAATTTAATCATATACATAATCTTTATTAAATCAGTTATTTATATATATACATTAATGTATTTAATCAATATGTGCTGAGAATTTGCGTGAGCATGAAATGCGTATCCGGAAAAGTGGATAAGTTACCGAAAAATACATAACGCATGCTTGTTTAATGGCCTGGAGGGTGGTAAGGAGAGGGTCTCGTTCAGGCTGCTGGCGGGGCGTTCAGTTGGCGCAGGGCTTCGAAGGATACGATGGCGCAGGCCGAGGAAAGGTTCAGGGAACGCACCGGGGCATCATCGCGCATCGGGATGCGCAGTGCATGCAGGTCGGCGAGAACCGCCTCGGGCAGGCCGCGTGTTTCCGGTCCCATGACCAGCACATCGCCGGGCGCGAACGATGTCTGCCAGATCGAATCGCCGCCGCGGGTGCTCAGGCCGAACCAGCGATGCCCGGCCAACGTGTTCCGGGCGGCAGCCCAATCGGCATGCTCGTGCACATCAAGATAGGGCCAGTAGTCCAGTCCGGCCCGCTTGAGTTGTTTATCGTTGATGTCGAAGCCCAGCGGGTGTACCAGGTGCAGGCGAATCCCCGTGCAGGCGGAGAGGCGGGCGATATTGCCGGTGTTGGGTGGAATCTCCGGCTCGTAGAGGATGATATGCAGGTCGGCTTTCATGCGTCTGCACGATGGCGCGTGAGCGTGATGTCCGCAAGGGGTGAGGCCGCAAGCGGCGAGACGGAAGAGGGTCTTTGCAGCTTGCGAACATAAGCAGCCAGATCAGCCGCATGAATAATCTGCCAAGAACAGGAGCGCGGGCTTGTTTCGTGCGCCGAGGGGGCAACGTTTACCCCGATGCAAAAAAAAATGTCATAAAACCGTTTGGACGGTTAGACTCGCGCCACATGTTTACCGGCATTATACAGGACGTGGGCAGCATCGAGCGCATTACGCGCGAAAAGGATCAGGCCCATTTCAGCATCTCAACTTCACTCGACACTACCGCCTGGCAACTCGGCGATTCGATTGCCGTGGATGGTTGCTGCCTGACCGCCACCGACATTCGTCCCGGCAGCTTCGATGTTACGCTATCGGTCGAAACCCTGAACCTGACCGTGTTCGGTGCGGTGGAAGCAGGTCGCAGGGTGAACCTGGAGCCGGCGCTGCGTGTGGGAGATGCACTGGGCGGGCATATGGTCAGTGGCCATGTGGATGGTATCGGAACGCTTGAGGCGTCACGCGATATCGGTGAGCACAGATGCATGCGCTTTTCCCTGCCTGATGGTCTGCTGCGCTATGTGGTGCACAAGGGCTCGGTGGCCGTGAACGGCGTAAGCCTGACGGTGAACGAGGCCGATGATCGCGACTTTACCGTGAACCTTATTCCGCATACGCTGGCGCACACTAATCTGGGCGATCTGAAGGTGGGCGGGGCCGTGAATATCGAGACCGACCTGCTGGGGCGCTATGTCGAAAGACTGATGGCGCAGTCCGGTTCGGAAAACATTCAGAAAAACAATCAGGAGACATGACGCAATGAGTCTGGCCAGCTGTGAAGAACTGATCGAGGAACTGCGTGCCGGGCGCATGATTATCCTCGCCGACGACGAGGATCGTGAGAACGAGGGCGATCTGGTGATGGCCGGCGAGTGGGTGACGCCGGAAGCGGTGAACTTCATGGCCACCCATGCCCGCGGCCTGATCTGCCTGGCACTGACAGGAGAGCAGGTGGAGCGACTGGAGTTGCCATTGATGGTCCGCGACTCCAATGCCAAGTTCAAATCCAATTTCACCGTGTCGATCGAGGCCGCCGAAGGGGTAACCACCGGCATTTCCGCCTATGATCGCGCGCAGACCATCCGCGTGGCCTCCGATGAGAACTCAGGGTCGTCCGATGTGGTCAGTCCCGGACATATCTTCCCGCTGATGGCGCAGCAGGGCGGGGTACTGGTGCGCGCCGGCCACACAGAGGCCAGCATCGACCTGGCCCGCATGGCCGGGCTCAAGCCGGCCGGTGTGATCTGTGAGATTATGAACGAGGACGGCAGCATGGCCCGCATGCCGGAGCTCAAGGAATTTGCCCTGAAACACAACCTGAAGGTCGGCTGCATTGCGGACATCATCCGCCATCGCCTGAAGCACGATTCGCTGGTCAAGCGCGAGGTCGAGGTTCGCCTGCCGACCGAGTTCGGTGATTTCCGCATGATCGGTTATTCCAATGCAGTGGATCAGGCCGAGCATGTGGCGCTGGTGATGGGTGAACCGGATGGCGATACGCCATGCCTGGTACGCGTTCACTCCGAGTGCCTGACCGGCGATGTGTTCGCCTCCCGGCGCTGTGACTGCGGCTCGCAGCTGCATGCCGCGATGCGCCAGGTGGCCGAGGCTGGCTGCGGCGTGATCCTGTATCTGCGCCAGGAAGGGCGCGGTATCGGCCTGTTTAACAAGCTCAAGGCCTACAAATTGCAGGATGCCGGACACGATACGGTAGAGGCCAACAAGCAACTCGGTTTCCGCGCCGACCTGCGCGATTACGGTATCGGTGCGCAGATTCTGCGCGATCTGGGCCTGCGTAAGCTTCGCCTGCTTACCAACAATCCCAAGAAGATCGTCGGCCTCGATGGTTACGGGCTGGAGGTAAGGGAGCGCGTGGCGCTCGAAGTGCTGCCGCACGATGAAAACATCGCTTATCTCACGACCAAGCGTGATCGCATGGGACATCTGCTGAACATGCAGCAGGAGGACGGGGAGTGAGTCTCGACGCACCGCACCTGGCCGGCCAGGTGGATGCGACCGGCATGCGCATCGGCCTGATTGTCAGCCGTTTCAATGAAGATATCACCGAAGCGTTGCTGGACGGCGCGAAGCAGGCCCTGCTGGAACATGGGGCCAGGGAAAACGACCTGCATGTCGTGCATGTGCCCGGAGCGCTGGAGATCGGTACCATTGCCGCGCGCATGGCCAGCGCCGGGGGCTACCAGGCGCTGGTATGTCTGGGCTGTGTCATTCGCGGCGGTACGGCGCATTTCGATCATGTATGCCGGGTATCGATGGACATGATTGCCGCCGTGGCGGCGAGGGGCGATCTGGGGGTGGGTAATGGCGTGCTGACCGTTGATACCCATGAGCAGGCGCTGGAACGCACCGGCGGAGAACACGGTCACAAGGGGGCCGAAGCAGCGCTGACAGCGGTGGAAATTGCCAGCCTGCTGAGGCAGTGGGAGGCCTGATGGCAAATCGACACAAGGCAAGACAATCCGCGCTGGAAACGCTCTATGCATGGCATAGCGCCGGTCAGGATGGCGCGGCGATTCCCGGCCTGCTGGCTGACAGACTGGTCGAGGAAGATCGCGGCGATCAGGACAAGAACTACCTGCGCGAGATGGTGCACGGCGTGGTGGAACAGGTGGACGAGATCGATGCCATGATCTCCGGCGCCGTGCGCGGGCGTAGCCTGCGCAGCATTGCGCATGTCGAGCACAATGTGCTCCGACTGGCCGTATGGGAGATGAAGAACAGGCTGGAGATTCCCTACCGCGTGGTGATCAACGAGGCGCTCGAACTGGTCAAATCCTACGCCGACGAACCGGGACGCTCCTTCGTGAACGGTGTGCTGGACAAACTGTCGAAGGACCTGCGCAAACAGGAAAGCGACAGCAAGAAGAAGCGATAAGACATCCAGCTTCCAGACCCGGGGTGTGGCTGCCGTGAACGAATTCGACCTGATTGAGCATGCCTTCCGGCAGCAACACTCCTTTCAACATGCCCTGACCCGGGTGCCGAATGGCGACGATGCATCGGTGCACGATGTTCCCGACGGCATGCAGCTGGCGGTCAGCACCGATATGTCTTTGGCCGGTGTGCACTGGCCGCATGATTTTCCACTTCAATTCGCAGCAAGGCGCGCGGTGAATGCCGCGCTTTCCGACCTTGCGGCCATGGGGGCCGAAGCCTGCTGGATATGGGTATGCGCGGGGCTGCGCGATATCCGGGCCGGCGAGGCCATGGGCAAAGGGATTGCACTGGCGCTGCACGGCACGGGTATCGAGCTGGCCGGCGGCGATACCGTGCATGCCAGCCAGGACAGCCTGTCTGTCACCGTGGCCGGCCTTGTTCCCGTGAACGGGGCGATGCGCCGCGATGCTGCCGCAGCGGGCGAGGAGGTCTGGCTGTGCGGCAGGCTGGGTCGCGCTGCGATGGCCCTTGAGCGCTGGCAGCAGGGTGAACGATCCGATCAGGTGGTCAATGACTTTGCCAATGTGGTCCCGATGCTGGCCGAGGGCGTGGCGCTTCGCGAGGCCGGCGTGCGCTGCTGTATCGATGTGAGCGATGGCCTGCTGGCCGATGCGCAGCATCTGGCAGACGATTCCGGCGTGGGCATGGACATCGAGCTTCCACGCATACCCTGCATGAACGAATTATCGCAGAGCCTTGGCAATGAGGCTGCAGCCAGGTTGGTACTGGCCGGTGGCGAGGATTACGGGCTGTTGTTCACGGCCCCGGCGACGCTGCACGATTCCCTGAAAGACATCGGCGTTTGCATCGGCGCCTGTACGGGCTCCGCGGGCGAAGTCGTGGCATGGCAGAATGGCGTGGCTGCGCATGTGCCGCAGCGGGGATTCGACCATTTTGGCTGAGTCATCCCTGAAGCTTTCCACGGCCCGCTTGGTGGCCGCCGGATTCGGCAGCGGCTGGCTGCCCGGGGCGCCCGGCACCTTCGGCAGCCTGGCTGCGCTGCTCCCCGCCTGGTGGGTGGTTTCGCTCTTCGGCCTGCCCGTGCTGGCCGGGCTGTTGGCGCTGACCATTCCGCTGGCATGCTGGTCCACCCTCGTGGCGCTTCCCGCCCAGCAGGACAAGGATCCCGGCTGGGTGGTGATCGATGAGTGGCTGGGTCAGTGGCTGACCCTGTTGCTGATTCTACCCCTGACCGGTGCATCATGGTGGTCGTTCGCGCTGGGCTTCGCAGCCTTTCGGCTGTTCGATATCCTCAAGCCGGGCTGGGTGAGGCGGGCAGAGCATATCGGTCCCGCATGGTGGTCGATTCATGCAGACGACCTGGTAGCCGGCCTGTATGCCGGGTTCCTGGTCGGCGCCGGATATATACTGGTTTTGAAATCGGGGATGTTGTGATGGATGCTGTTTCATGAGCGCGGCGGGGATTCGCGCACAGCTGGTACTCAGCGAGGCAGGACTGGCCTCGCTGTTCGCCGCGGGCCTTACGCCGGGTTGGCTGAAAGCCTGGCTGCAGTCCGCCGGAGCGCAGACGGTGGATGTCTGCATGCTTGAGCAGGAGGCCTGGAAACGGGCCTCGGACTGGTTCGTGTTTTTCGCAACTCAGGCCGAACTGTTTCGTGTGGCCCTGCATTTCGGAAGGCGCATCCATGCGAGCGATGACGGCGTGCCCGGCCTGCTCGGCCTGAATCCTGTGCCACTGGGCAATCCGGCGCGCAATGCCTGGTATTTCCGCAACAACCCGTCGCCATCACGCGTGCTGCTGCTGCCGATCGGCGATCTTGCCGCTGAACGCCAGCGCTGGCTGGCCCTGCTCAACGATACGCAGCCGCTTGCGCCGCTGTATGTGCAGTTGCAGGAATCCAGCGAGGCGCCTGCCGGGGCATGTCCGCTGGAGGCCGGCCTGTTTGCCACACCGTATGCGGATGGCGATGCATCGGGGCTGCTCAACAATGGGGGTTACCTGCCGGAGGAGTCGCTGATGCGGGCGCTTGCTGCCAGCGGCCTGAAGGTGCGCTTTGCCGAATCCTGCACGGCCGGCGGTATCAGTGAACGCCTAAGCCGGCAGCCGGGTTCATCAAAGGTGCTTGATGCGGCCTGGGTGGTATATAGCAATGAGGCCAAGGTTCATCTGCTCGGGGTGTCCGCTTCGCTGATTGAAAAGCACGGGGCGGTCAGCCGCGAGGTGGTGGAGGCCATGGCGAAGTGCGGCAGCGATGCCCGGCATGCCTGCGTGGCAGTCAGCGGCATTGCCGGTCCTGACGGCGGCAGTGATGAAAAGCCGGTGGGTACGGTGTGGATCGCGGCCGGCATGCCCGATGGCAGTGTGCACAGCGTCCGTCACTGTTTTCCCGGTTCGCGTGCCGAGGTGCGCAACCGCAGCGTGGTGCACGCCATCCATCTGCTTTGCAGCCGGCTGGTTTAGTCACCGCTTTAGTCTGGTCCGGGTTAGAAACCCGGACGGTTACAGAAAGCGGTGGTAGGCCGGGTTGGCACTTTCATCCACATAGGCATAGCCCAGTTCGTCGAGAAATTCCTGCAGCTCACCAAGCTCTTCTGCCGGAACCTCCAGTCCGACCAGTACCCGGCCATAGGCCGCAGCGTGGTTACGGTAGTGGAACATCGAGATGTTCCAGCGTCCGGCCGACTGGGTCAGGAACTTGAGCAGCGCGCCCGGTCTTTCGGGGAACTCGAAGCGGTAGATCACCTCGTCGTGTACGCGGTCGGATCGTCCGCCGACCATGTGACGGATGTGCAATTTGGCCAGTTCGTTGTCCATCAGGTTGAGTACCGCATAGCCGTCGTCGGTGAGTTCGCGAAACAATGAGTCGATTTCGCGGCTGTCGCGGATGGACGCGCCGACAAACACATGCGCCTCCTCGCGGCTGGACAGGCGGTAGTTGAATTCGGTGATGTTGCGATCCCCCAGCTTGCGACAGAACTTGAGGAACGCGCCCGGCTGCTCGGGGATGGTGACCGCGAACAGCGCTTCGCGTTTTTCGCCCATTTCGGTGCGCTCCGCAACATGGCGCAGGCGGTCGAAATTCATGTTTGCACCGCTGTTGATGCAGGCCAGCACCTTGCCGCGGATGCCCTCGCGCTCGACATACTTCTTCATACCCGCCACGCCCAGTGCGCCGGCCGGCTCAACGATGGAACGATTTTCGTCGAATACATCCTTGATTGCGGCGCACAGCTCGTCGGTGTCCACCAGGATGATTTCATCGACATAGCGGCGCACCAGATCGAAGGTGTGCTCCCCGACCTGCTTGACTGCAACACCGTCGGCAAAGATGCCAACCTGCGGCAGAACGACCCGCTCGCCGGCCTGCACGGAATCATGCATGGCGGCCGAATCCACCGGTTCCACGCCGATAATCTTCGTGTCCGGGGAATGGTGCTTCAGGTAAACCGCCATGCCGGCAATCAATCCGCCACCGCCGATAGGCACGAACACGGCATCCATGTCGTTGGTCGTCTGGCGTAGCATTTCCTCGGCAATGGTTCCCTGGCCGGCGATCACTTCCGGATCGTCGTAAGGGTGCACGAAATGCATGCCGGATTCCTCGCGCAGCTGTTTGGCGTGCTCCGAGGCGTCGGAATACGAGTCACCGGCCAGTACCACCTTGCCGCCCAGGGCTTCGACTGCGCGAACCTTGATGTCGGGCGTGGTGGTGGGCATCACGATGACTGCCTTGCAGCCGCGCCGCGCCGCGCTCATGGCCACGCCTTGCGCATGATTGCCGGCCGAGGCGCAGATCACGCCTTTTTCACATTCGGCATCGCTCATGCCGGCGATCTTGTTGTAAGCCCCCCTGAGCTTGAAGGAGAAAACCGGTTGCATGTCCTCGCGCTTGAGCAAGACTTCATTGTGCAGGCGGGCGGAGAGGCGCGGAGCGAGTTCCAGCGGGGTTTCGCGGGCGATGTCGTAAACACGGGCGTGTTCGATGGCAGAAAGGTATGAGTTTGTTGGATTCAAATCAGGCATGCGAACTTATAGCATGCGAGTCAGGCGCACGGAAGAAAAACCGCCCCGGCAGCTCCAATCCGGTTCGGTATCACCACTCAGGGTAGCAGGGAGACGGTCATGACCAGCGAACACATCCTTGATCGCGGCCTGCTGTACGGCGAGGCGGTTTTCGAAACCATGCGCGTTGTCGACGGGCAGGTTTTCGCCTGGCAGGAGCACCTGGCCCGGCTGACCCGCGGCCTGGCCGCATTCGGGCTGGATTGCCCCGCCGGCCTGCAAACAGCCTGCCTTGAGGCAGCCGGGAATACAGGGCCCGATGCCATGCTGCGCCTGACGGTCAGCGGCGGCGAGGCCCCGCGCGGTCTGCTGGTTGCAGGCGAACGCGAGCCGTGCGTGCACATCCAGGCATGGCCTTACCATGCGCCCGGTGAAGCCTTGCGGCTGCGCAGCCTGCACTGGCCGCATGGAAGCATGGCACGAATCGCCAAGTTCACCGCTGATTACGGCTTCACCATCCGCCTGCTGCACCAGGCCCGGCATGCCGGCCTGCTGGCCGAGAACGAGAAGGCACTGTTCACCCATGAGGATGAACTGCTGTGCATGGAAACCGGCAATATCCTGATCCGGGTCGATGGTGCGTGGTTCACCCCCGATAGCGGGGCGGTGCTGCCCGGCGTGGTCAGGCAGACGCTGCTTGAGGCCGGCGCGATTCAACCCGCCGACTGCAAGGCCGACTGGCTGCTGGCCTGTGAGGCCTTGGCGGTTTGCAACAGCGGCTGTTTCATCCGTCCGGTGGCTTCGGTGGACGGACGTAAGTTACAAACGCAGGCCCACCTGTTTGGGGGCCTTGTGGAGGCGCTGCGCGGCCGGCCCGGCGTGCCGGAGGATGTGCTGTGCGCCTGAAGCTGGCCGGATTGCTCGGGATGCTTGCCCTGCTCTCGGCCCTGGGTGGCGTGTTGGCCGTGCAGGTGTACATGGCATTGCAACCGCCGCAGCCGGTAACGGTGCTGATCGCGCAGGGCACCTCTACGCATGGCATTGCCCGCAAGCTGGAACAGGCCGGGGTGATTCGATCGGCACTGATGTTCCGGACCATGGCAAGGCTGCGCGGCGATGCGCAGGAATTGCAGAGCGGGGAATACCGCTTCCAGCAGGCAGCCTCGCTGCTGCATGTGATGCAGCGCCTGCGCCGCGGCGATGTGGTTTTGCACCGGTTGACCGTCCCTGAGGGCCTGCGCAGCGACGAGGTGCTGGCCCTGCTGGCGGAAAAGACGGGAACGCCGCTGGCCGATTGGCAGCAAACCTACCGCGAGATCCTGAACGGCAGGGAAGGGGAGGGAAGATTGTTGCCCGAGACCTATACCTACCGCCTGCCGGTCAATGCGCATGCCATCCTGCTGGACATGATCAAGGCGCAGCATGTCCTGTTGCAGTCGCTGTTGCCGGCATGGCTGGAGGCCCGGCAACTGCGTATCGTCGCCTCGATCGTGGAGAAGGAAACCGCGCTGGATGCCGAGCGGTCGCTGGTGGCGGCGGTGATCCGAAATCGGCTGGAGCGCAACATGGCCCTGCAGATGGATCCGACCGTGATCTACGGTCTGTGGCGGGTGGACGGACAATTTTCGGGCAACATCCACAAACGGGACCTCAAACGCGACACCCCGTGGAGCAGCTACACGCGCAAGGGACTGCCGCCCACGCCGATCTGCAATCCTGGCGCTGCGAGCATCCGGGCGGCGGCCAGGCCGGCGGAAGTCGACTACCTGTATTTCGTCGCCGACGGCAGCGGCGGGCATGCCTTTGCGGCCACGCTCGATGAACACAATGCCAATGTGCGCCGCTGGATGAAGCTGGAGCGCCAGCGTTGACCCCGGCGTATGGGCCCGATGATGTAATGATCGTACTGGTGGCGATGCCGGATCGTTCGGTGGTGCGATTCCAGGGCATGTTGCTGGCCGAGGAGGGGCTGGCCGCCATGCGCAGCCAGCGCGGCAAGGTTGGCGAACACGAGTTGTGGAGCACCTGGGTACAGCAGGGCGAACTCGATGACTGGCTGGCCTCGATGCCGGCGGCGCTGGAGGTCAGGGTGGTGGACCGCTATGCTTTTCAGCCGGATTCGGACAAGGGAGTTGAGGCAAGGGCATGAGCGGACTTTTCATTACATTCGAGGGCATCGATGGTTGTGGCAAGACCACGCAGCGCCGCTTGACGGCCGAATGGTTGAGCGACCAGGGGCGCGAGGTGCTGGAAACCTTCGAGCCGGGGGATACCGCGCTTGGCAGGGAGATCCGTGGCCTGCTGCTGGGTGGGGCGCATGTGCCCGCGCCCGAGACAGAGCTAATGTTGTTCCTCGCCGACCGCACGCAGCATGTGCGTGAGCTGATCCTGCCGGCGCTTAAGCGCGGCGCCGTTGTGCTGTGCGATCGCTATACCGATTCAACACGCGCCTACCAGTTGGCGGGCCGCGCACTGGACGATGGTACCGACCGCGAAGGCCGGGATGGCCTCAACCGGAATCATCTGGAGGCCATGCTGGACATCGCCGAGTTGGGCGCGACACCGGATGTGACCTTGTGGTTCGATGTGCCGGTCGAAGCGGCATTTGAGCGGATGCGTGCACGGGCGGCGGAGGGCGAGAAGGCCAGCCGCTTCGATGCCGAGAAGCAGGCCTTTCATCAGCGGGTGCGCGAAGGGTTCAGCGCGATTCATGCCGCGCAGCCGCAACGGGTGCAGCACGTGGATGCCGGCATGGATGTGCAGGCAGTGCAGGCAGAGGTGCGCAGGCTTCTCTCGGAGCACCTGTGAACGAGGTGCTCGGACACGACAGTGTGCGCCGTCGTTTTACCGAGGCGCTGGGCCGCAGTCGCCTGCATCACGGTTGGCTGTTGCACGGGGCGACCGGTATCGGCAAGCGCATGCTGGCCGGTGCCCTGGCAGCGGACTACCTGTGCGAACGCAACCGGGGCACGGAGCAGGCCCGGTCAGCCTGCGGGGAATGCCACGCTTGCCGCATGATGGAGGCGGGAAGCCATCCGGACTTTCTGCTTGTCGAGCGCCAGTGGGATGACAAGAAGAAGCGTCTGAAGCGCGATGTAAGCATCGATCAGGTGCGCGATATGCTTGGCTTTCTGTCCTTGAGTGGCAGCGAATCGGCACGGCGCGTGGCCCTGATTGCCGACGCCGGGCGACTGAATACGCAGGCGGCCAACGCCATGCTCAAGGGGCTGGAGGAGCCGTCCGCCGGCAGCCTGATGCTGCTGGTCTGCGAGGATGCGCTGGCCCTGCCGGCCACGGTGCGCTCGCGTTGCCTGTTGCAGTTCCTGAGCCCGTTGAATGCGGTGGATATGCAGGTCGTGCTGGACGGCATGCAGATACCGGCCGAGGCTATGGCCTTTGCCGCGCAGCTCGCCGACGGGCAGCCGGGCAAGGTGGCGGCTCTGAGCGATCCCTCGCTGGCCTCGGCCCTGCTGGCATGGCACGACCTGCTGGCCGTTCCGGAGCTTGCAAACATGGATGTCGGCCGTGTGCAGCAATGGATCAGCAGACATGTGCAGCAGGTGCCGCACGAGTTGATCGTGGCGACGGTGCTTGCGGCGCTGCGGCCGGCCTTGCTGCAAAGCGGAAAGTTGCAGTTGCCCGGAGCCTCGATGGATGCCGTGCTCGATGCCGCGCGGCGGCTTGCGGCGTGGCCGCAGGAGCTGATTCGTCGCACGCTCAGGCCGGCGCCGACGCTGCTGGCGCACATGATGGCTCTGCGGTTAGCCTTGCGCGATGCCCGATCGGAAAACGCGCGAGCAGCCTGATACAGCGCCGGCAACAAAACACCCCACAGGATGATGAACACCATGCAGAAGTATTATGTCAGCACGCCGATCTATTATGTGAACGATGAGCCACATATCGGCCATGCCTACACGACGATTGCCGCCGATGTGCTGGCCCGCTACTACCGCATGGCCGGGCGCGATGTGCTGTTTCTGACTGGCGTGGACGAACACGGCCAGAAGGTGGAGCAGGCCGCCGAGAAGCGCGGCATCGCGCCCATCGAACTGGCCGAGGAGGTGGTTGGACGCTATCGCAGCCTGTGGCCGCAACTGGAGATTTCCAACGACGACTTCATCCGTACCACCGAGGAGCGCCACAAGCGCGCGGTCACCGAGATATGGCGCCGGCTGGACGCGGCGGGGGCCATCTACAAGGGCTTCTACGAGGACTGGTATTGCGTGCCTTGCGAAACCTACTGGACGGCAACCCAACTCAAGGATGCGGGTGTGGAGGGCGACAAGCACTGCCCGGATTGTGGACGGCCGGTTGAGCAGGTGCGCGAGGAATCGTATTTCTTCCGCCTTGGCAATTATCAGGAACAGCTGCTGGAGCACATCCGCAACAATCCGGACTTCATCGGGCCGGATTCGCGCCGCAATGAGGTGCTGCGCTTCGTCGAGGGCGGGCTGCGCGACCTGTCGGTCTCGCGCACCACGTTCTCCTGGGGCATCCCGGTTCCGGGCGATGATAAGCATGTGATCTATGTATGGATCGATGCGCTGACCAACTACCTGACCGGGGCAGGTTTTCCGGATAGCGAAACACCTCACTGGCCCTGCGATGTACACCTGATCGGCAAGGATATCCTGCGCTTCCACGCCGTGTACTGGCCGTGCATGCTGCTGGCCGCCGGTATTCCACTGCCCAGGCGCGTGTATGCGCACGGCTGGTGGACCGTCGAAGGCGAGAAGATGAGCAAATCCAAGGGCAATGCGCTGCACCCGGATCAGCTGATCGAGGAGTTCGGTACCGACACCATCCGCTATTTTCTGCTGCGCGAAGTTCCGTTTGGACAAGACGGCGATTTCTCGCATGCCGCGCTGAAGCAACGCTATAACACGGAGTTGGCCAACGACCTGGGCAACCTGCTCAACCGCAGCCTGTCGATGCTGCACAAGTATCAGGATGGCTTGCTGACGGCGACTGGCAGTGAGCAGGAGGGTGACCGTGAGCTGGTGGCGGCGGTCGAGGCCATGCAGCGCGCGGTGGATGATGCGATGGCCAGGCAGGGCTTCAACGAGGCGCTGGAACGCATCAATGCCGTGGTTCGCATGGGTAACCGCTATGTCGAGGACAATGCCCCGTGGGCGCTGTTCAGGCAGGGCGAAAGCGAGCGGCTGGCCACCGTGCTGTATCACCTGGTTGAATTGCTGCGCCTGGTGGTGGTGCAGTTGCTGCCTTTCATGCCGGGCAAGTGCGCCGCCATGCTGGCGCAGATTATGAATGCGGAAGTGAACACCGAGGAGCTCAGGCTCGCCTCGTATGGCGGCTGGGGCCTGCTGGCCGAGGGCCATGCCTGCGCCAGGCCATCACCGGTGTTTCCGCGCATGGAGTAGGCAGGACACGGCATATTTCCCCATGTGTGGGGATGCATGCACTGTGTTTCACCTTTTTGAGTGATTGCCAATTTTTGCCTGTGGCTGCACACTGACGCGATGCCCCGCAAACTGATCAAACGTTGGATGCCGGATCATGAGAAGATTCGCCAGCAGAAATGTTTGCGTTTCCTTGGCAACTGCCTGCACAACCCTTCGCTTTGGAACCTGAATCGGCACTCCGTAGCCGGGGCTTTCTTTATCGGCTTGTTCTGTGCATTCATGCCCATTCCCCTTCAGATGGTGCTCGCAGCCGTGCTGGCTGTCATGTTTAATGTGAATATTCCGGTTTCCGTCGCGCTGGTCTGGTTGACCAACCCCCTGACCATGCCGCCGCTGTTTTATTTTGCCTACGAGGTCGGCGAGTGGGTGCTGGGGCAGCCGGATAATGAAAGCTTCAGTTTCGAGCCGAACCTGGAATGGATGCTGGCCCTGCTGCAAAACAACTGGCAGCCCTTCATTCTCGGTTGCCTGATCACCGGCATCACCCTCGGTGCGCTGGGTTTTTTTGCCATCCACCTGCTTTGGCGCGGCCATGTCACGCACCGCTGGGTCACCCGCCCGGGTCGCTTCGGTATCCCGCACATCATCAAGAAGACTGAATCCACTCTGGCCAATCCGCGCGGCGCTACCGGCCATGCCGGAACACAGGCTGTTTCACCCAAGGCCTCCTCGTCCTCCGGCAGTGCGTCGGGTTCATCCACGGTGTCCGGTTCGCATCCGGATTCCGTTCGTTTCTGAGTCGACTGCGGTTCCCGCGTTTTTTGCCTGACCTCCTTGGCCGACCCCCTGCATCAAGCCATCGCCCAAATCATTCGCCGGCATGACGCCGATTTTGATCTTGTGGACTGCCGGGCAGTCGGTGGCGGAAGCATCAACAGCGCCTTGCGATTCAGGGGGCGGGAGCGAAGCTATTTTGTGAAGCTCAATGCAGCTTCGGCTGTCGCGATGTTCGAGGCCGAGGCACAGGGACTACAGGAACTTGCCGGCAGCGCTGCCGTGCGTGTGCCCGAAGTCATCTGCTACGGTGTCATCGAAGCCAGGTCGTACCTGATTTGCGAGTGGCTTGAACTCGGCGCGGCGGGTCAAAGAAGTGCCGGGATGCTTGGCAGACAGCTTGCCGACATGCACCGCCATACCCGGCCGGTTTTCGGCTGGCTACGGGACAACACCATCGGCAGCACACCGCAATGCAACCTGGAGTCGGCTGACTGGATCGCCTTCTGGCGCGAGCAGCGCCTCGGGTTCCAACTCAAGCTGGGCGCCCGGAACGGATTCCCCTCCTCGCTGCTGGACAAGGGCGAACGATTGGTGACCAGGCTGGATAAGTTGCTCGACGGTCACCGGCCCGCCGCATCGCTGTTGCACGGCGATTTGTGGGGCGGCAACTGGGGGGCGCTTGCCGATGGTTCCCCGGTGCTGTTCGACCCGGCGGTGTATTACGGCGATCGCGAGGCGGATATCGCCATGACCGAGTTGTTCGGGGGCTTTCCCGATGCCTTTTATGTTGCCTACAGGGAGAGCTGGCCGCTGGATGAAGGTTACGCCATGCGCCGTACGCTCTATAACCTGTATCATATCCTGAATCATGCGAACCTGTTCGGTGGCGGCTATGCATCGCAGGCGTCGGGCATGATCGAGCACTTGCTGGCCGAGGCAGGCTGATCCGCCGCCCCTGTTTCTTTCACGGAACAAAAAAAACGGGGCGCCATGCGCCCCGCGTTTGTTCGCTCAGCCGATGAATCAGTCGGTGTGTTCGGCGATCAGTTCGACCAGCTTGGTCTTGTTGATGGCACCAACCTTGGTGCCCTGCACATTGCCACCACTGAACAGCATCAGCGTCGGGATGCCGCGCACGCCGTACTTGCCGGGGGTGTTGGGATTGTCGTCGATGTTGATCTTGGCAATGGTGATCTTGCCCTGCATTTCATCGGCCACCTCGTCGAGAATCGGGGCGATCTGCTTGCAAGGGCCGCACCATGGGGCCCAGAAGTCCACCAGCACGGGACCTGCTGCATTTAGCACGTCGCTTTCAAAGCTGTCGTCGCTAACATTGGTGATGTGTTCGGATGCCATTATGATGCCTCACTTTGTGTAATCAGATGCAAGCAACGGTAGCGGCACAGAGGGGTAAGCGTCAACCATGTCGAAGGCATTAACGGAACAAATCGCGGGCCTGATCAAGGGCGGAAACGAGGGCTGGATTGCCTTCGATGCATTCATGCAGCAGGCGCTGTATGCGCCCGGCCTTGGTTATTACGAGACCGGCGAGGTGTTCGGCAAGCAGGGGGATTTCCTGACCGGGCCGGATACCGGCCCCTGGCTGTCGCTCGGGCTGGCCGACCTGGTTGAATGGGGCTGGAAGCAGCTCGGCGAGCCGGCTGAATGGTCGCTGGCCGAGCAGGGCGGAGGTTCAGGCAGGTTGCTGACCGATGTGCTGGCCCTGCTGGCCGGTCGAGGCGTGACCATGCCGCAGCATATCCATGCCATCGAGCGCAGCCGGCAGATGCGGGATCGCCAGTACCAGCTGTACGCGCAGGCCGGGCTGGATGTGCAGCAGCATACCGGACTGGATGGGCTGCCCGAGATCGACAACCTGATCTATTTCAGCAACGAGTTGCCCGATGCCTTTCCCGTGCGCTGCTTCATCTGGCAGGGAGGGATGATGCGCGAGCGCGGTGTCGCCCTTGATAAGGACGGCGCATTCTGTTGGCGGGATCGTCCGGCCGAATCGCCGGGCGTGCTGCCGAAGCTTCCGGCACAGCTCGCGGCTGCATGGCCACCGGGCTATTTCAGTGAATGGAACCCATACCTTGCCGGCTGGCAACAGGATGTGTCGCGCGTGATGCAGCGCGGTTTCGTGTTCAGTGTCGATTATGGCTTCGCCCGCTCCGAGTATTACCGGCCGCAGCGCGTGGAAGGCACGCTATTAGGTCATTTGAAGCATCAGCCGGTGCATGATGTGCTCAGTGACCCGGGCAGCCGGGATATTACCGCGCATGTCGATTTTACGGCTCTCGGGCAGGCAGGGCGCGATGCGGGGCTTGAGATGCTTTGCTGGATGACGCAGGGCGCATGGCTGGCGCAGAGCCCGGCGGTGCAGGCCTATGTGGAACAGGCGGCCGCAATGGGCGGGGCCGAATCCATGAAGCACATGGCGGGTGCCAAACGCATGCTGCTGCCGCAGGGCATGGGCGAGCTGTTCAAGCTGGGCGTGCAGGGCAAGGGCGTGGCCTGCGATGCTCCGGACTATCTCGGCGCATTCAATCGTGTGACGGCCCTGGAGCTGGAGCATGACTGATTCACCCCGCCTGCAGGCCCCGATGCTGGAAGGGGCCGTCGAGCAGTTGCTTCCCGGCGGTGAAGCCCTGGTGAGGACCGATCAGGGCGTGGTACTGGTCGCCAATGGCGTGCCCGGCGATGTGCTGGCGCTGGAACCGAGAGGCCGGCGCAGGGGGGCCGAGCGGGCCCGCATCAGGGGTTGCATCGAGGCCTCTAAGTTACGCGTGCCGGCACCATGCCCGGCAGCGCAGGATTGCGGCGGATGCGCCCTGCAATACGTCAATGTATCCGCGCATTCGGATATTAAATCCGATTGGGTTTCCAATGTCTTAGGGAAGTATCTTGATGCACAGGGTGAATTTCTTCCCGTGCAGGAAAAGCCGGAGTTCGGCATGCGGCGTCGGGCACGCTGGCACACCGGTCAGGACACGGACGGAGGTCTTTTGGGTTTCCATTCGCGCCGCTCTCACCGCGTCGTACGGGCGTCCTCCTGCGCCGTGGCGCATCCGGATATGGACGCGCTGCGCCTTGCCATCGAGGACATGCTTCCGACGATGGTGGAGTCTGTGCGCATGCTTCGCCTGCATGACGGCATGCATGTGGTGTTCGAGTGCGGCGACTCCCCGGTGCCGGATGCGTCGTTGTTCGAAGCGGTGCTTGCAGCGGTTGCCGATGCACCGTTGACGATGCAGCCCTGGTTGCGCGCCGGTCCTGTGATCAGGCCGCTGACCCGTCCCGTGCAGGAACTGCACGACCGCTTGCCGGCCGGCGATGCATGGGTGGATCTGGCCGTCGGGCCGGAGGATTTCGTGCAGGGCCATGCCGCGGGTAACGAAGCGATCCTGCGCCAGATTCAGGCATGGGCCGGCAGTCCGAGGCGTATCGCGGACCTGTTCTGCGGCATCGGCAACCTGTCGTTGCCGATGGCGGCGGCTTGCGGCGCGCAGGTCGTCGGTGCGGATGTGGCCGAATCAAGCATTAGGGCGGCGCGTGCGAATGCCAGGCGGCTTGGTATCCAGGCAGAATTCGAGGCATTGAACCTGTTCGAGGGCGTGGGTTTGAAGCACAATGCAGGCGAGCACTATGTGGGCGCTGATGTGCTGCTGCTCGATCCGCCCCGCAAGGGTGCGAAGGCGATATGCAGGGACATGGGACGATTGCTGCCGGAGAAGATCATCATGGTGAATTGCGATATCGCGGCCGGGGCGCGCGATGCCGAAACATTGCAGCAGCAGGGCTATTGCATGCAGTCGCTGCGCGCGCTCGATATCTTCCCGTTCAGCGGGCATGTGGAGGCGATGTCGCTTTGGACACGCTGATCCGATCCTTTCTTCTTGTCTTGCTTGTTCTGACAGGGCTGTCCGCCTGCTCACAACAGAAGGCAGAGCAGGGCGAGGTGCGTATCGCGCTGGCCCAGCAGGTGATGACGCTCGACCCGCGTTTTTCCACCGATGCGGCCTCGCACCGGGTGCAGGAACTGGTGCACAGGGGTCTTGTGCATCTGGACGAGCATTTCGAGGCGCAGCCCGATCTCGCCGAATCATGGACCCAGCCCGATCCCTTGACCTGGCGCTTCCATCTGCGCGCAGACTTGAGCTTTCATAATGATTCGCCTGTAACCGCCGCTGATGTGGCCGCCACGCTGCAATCCATCCTCGACCCGGCCACCGCCAGCCCGCTGCGTGCAGGTTTTTCCGCCATCGAATCCGTGCAGGCCGAAGGGCAACGGGATGTGGTGTTGCATCTTTTGCGCCCCGATGCCTCGCTGCTCACCAGGCTTTCCATCGGTGTGCTACCTGCCTCGGTGGCTGCGCTGGGCAACCAGTCGCAGACCATCACCGGCTGCGGCGCGTTCCGTGTGGCCGGCCGCGATGGCCGCGGCCTGCTGCTCGAAAGAGCAGGGAGGCCGGGTGTGGGACAGGCATCTCCCGGCGCGGTTCAATCCATTCGCTTCATCGTGGTCAAAGACCCGGTAACCCGTTGCCTGAAGCTGGCGCGCGGCGAAGTGGATTTCACCGAGAACGACCTGCCGCCGCACCTGCTCGGTTATCTCAAGAAACAGAAACAGCTCACCATCGCCACGCGCCCGTCCACCACCTTCGCCTATCTCGGCATGAATCTTCAGGACGAACGGCTGAAGGATGTGCGCGTGCGCCGCGCGCTGGCCATGGGCGTGGATCGCGAGCGCCTGAAGAACGCTCTTTATGCCGGGCTTCCCGTATTGGGCGAAACGGTGCTCACCCCGACGCACTGGGCCTCGGCAGCCATTCCAGCCATAGCGTACGATCCGGAACAGGCCGCAGCACTTCTGGATGGAGCCGGATTCAAGCCCGATGCCAATGGTGTTCGCTTTTCCCTGAACTACCGCACCAGCACCGATCCGGCCCGGCTGCGTATGGCCAGCGCGATTGCCGATATGTGGCGCCGCATCGGCGTGGATGTGAAGGTGGAGTCACTGGAGTGGGGCGGTTTCTATGCCCGCATCAAGCAGGGCGATTTTCAGGTGTTCTCACTGGCCTGGGTGGGTATCGTGGATCCGGACATCTACCGCTGGATTCTGCATTCCTCGATGTGGCCCCCGAAGGGCGCCAATCGGGGCCGCTATGCCAACAAGCAGGTGGACGCATGGCTGGATGAAGCCGCTGCCAGCCAGTCCCGCGAGGAACAAAAGGACCTGTACGCCAGAATTCAACACCAGATGGCCGAGGATCAGGTGTATATCCCGTTATGGTACGAGCCCGTCATCGCCGTCTCCGGCCTACGCCTGCAGGGATTCAGCCCGGCCCCCGACGGCAGCCTTCTCGGCCTGCTGCAAGCCAGGGTGAAGAACTGAGTTATTAGAGGCTTTCCGAGCCCCGGTGTTTCGCGATGTTTGAGTTCATGCAGCTGTCGTATTCATCGGCATGAAAGCTTCTTATTTTCAATTCCGCCCGATAGCTCTTCTTGAAACAATCATCGTGAAATTTCGCGATCAACGCACAATTCTGATGCCCCTGCTCGATGCACGCAGCATGCCTTGCCATTTCGACTCTATTGCTCAATCGCATGCACTGAATGCTCGTATAGGCGTAGGAGGTCAACACTATGGTGATGACCGCGAACACGGCTGTTCTGTTCCATTTCATGATGTTTAGGCACGTAGAGCATAGTGGTCGTTCTACAGGGCGGCAAACACGCGCCGACTCTGGAAAGTAGGGCGCGCATCCGCCACACTCCGCTGATGCTGAAGATCGAGCATTTATCCTTATCCATTCCGGCTGCCGACGGCGACAAGCCGGCGGTCAGCGATGTGTCGCTGGGTCTTGCGCCCGGCCGTGTGCTGGGGCTGGTGGGCGAGTCGGGCTGTGGCAAGACGCTGACCGCGCAGGCCATTCTCAGACTCGGCGAGTCGCAGGGGATCGCGCGCACGGCCGGACGCGTGCTGCTCGACGATGCGGATGTGTTCGCCATGCCGGAGCCGCAGTTGCGCAAGGTGCGCGGCGGGCGTATCTCGATGATCTTCCAGGAGCCGATGACAGCGCTCAATCCGGTGTTCTCCATCGGGGCGCAGTTGCTTGAAGTAATCCGGTTGCACCTGGATATGGACAAGCAGGCAGCAACCGAGCGGGCAGTGAAACTGCTGGCCGATGTGGGGCTGCGCGATGGTGCTGAACTGCTGCGCCAGTTTCCCGATTCCCTGTCCGGCGGCATGCGCCAGCGCGTGCTGATTGCCATGGCGATGGCCGCCGATCCCGATTACATCATTGCCGACGAGCCGACCACGGCGCTCGATGTGTCCGTGCAGAAGCGCATTATCGACCTGCTGCGCGGCCTGCAACAGGAACGCGGCCTGGGCATGCTGCTGGTCACGCATGATTTCGGCCTGGTGGCCGAGCTGTGTGACGAGGTGGCGGTGATGTATGCCGGGCATATCGTGGAGCGCGGTCCGGTGGCCGATATTTTCGACAACCCTGCGCATCCCTACACCAGGGCCCTGATGCATTGCCGCCCCGAGGCGGATGGCAAGGGCAGAAGGCTGCCGGCGATTACCGGGCAGGTGCCGGCTCCCGGTAAGTGGCCGCAGGGTTGCCGCTTCGCGGCGCGCTGTCCGCTGGCCGATGCGGCTTGCGAGGCTGCGGTCGCCGAGGATGCATGGCTGGATGGCAAGCATGCGGCGCGCTGCGTGCATGTGGAAAAGGTCGAAGAGGCACTGGAGGCATTCGTTTGAGCGATATGGACCAGGGCAGCCTTCTGAAGGTGGAATCGCTGAGCAAGACATTCGCTTCCGGCGGCATGTGGAGCGGCAAGCGCAAGGTTACCCGCGCGGTGAACGATGTGAGCTTCGAGGTGGCCCGTGGTGAGACGCTGGCCATCGTCGGTGAGTCGGGTAGTGGCAAGTCCACCACGGCAAGGCTGGTGATGCGCCTGCTGGAGGCCGATGAGGGATGTATCAGCCTGCTTGGCGAGGATGTATCGGGGCTGTCCGGCAATGCGCTGCGCAAGAAGCGCCGGCACATGCAGATGGTGTTCCAGGACCCGTTTGCCAGCCTGAATCCGCGCATGAAGATTGCCGACTCGGTGGGCGAGGGATTAAGGGTGCACGCACCGCAGCTGGGTGCTAAACAGCGCCGCGAAAGGGTGGCGGACATCCTCGGGCAGTGCGGCATGGATGAAAGCGTGATGGATCGCTATCCGCACCAGTTCTCCGGCGGCCAGCGGCAGCGCATCGGCATTGCCCGCGCACTGGCTGTGTCCCCCGAGCTGCTGGTACTCGATGAGCCGGTGTCGGCGCTGGACGTTTCCGTGCAGGCCCAGATTCTGAATCTGCTGCGCGATTTGCAGAAAGAACATCAGCTGGCCTATCTGTTTATTTCGCACGACCTTTCGGTGGTGCGCCACGTGGCGGACAGAGTGGCGGTGATGTTTGCCGGACATATTGTGGAGCAGGGGGCGGTTGCGGATGTGTATGCGCATCCCCGGCACCCGTACACCCGGGAGTTGCTTGATGCGCGTCCGGTTGCGCATCCCTCCGAGCGGCATGCCGACGGGGATGTGATCGTGCGCAGCGATGAGGGCGTGGCAGATTCAGGTTGTCCGTTCCGTTTGCGTTGCCCGTTTGCACAGAATGATTGTGCGGGATTCGATGCCGGTCTGTCGCATGCCGATCACAAAGTGGCCTGCCTGCATCCCCTGTAGTTGCCGGCCCATTCCGGGGTGTATCCACGGCTTTCTAGCAGCAACGTTTTTTGCTAAGTTGAAAGCAGTATGAACAAGACTGATTCCGACCGCGCCGACTGGCACACCCGGGAAGTTGACGCGATTTTCGAACGGCTGCAAAGCCGGAGAACGGGACTCAATGCCGATGAGGTGAAAGAGCGCCTTGCCCGCTTCGGACCGAACCGGCTGGAAACCGCAGCACAACGCAGCCCGTTGCTTCGCTTTCTCTCCCAGTTCAACAACACGCTGATCTATGTACTGCTCGTCGCTGCGGCGATGACGGCCTTTCTCGCACACTGGGTGGATGCCGGCGTAATCCTTGCCGTGGTCATACTCAATGCACTGATAGGCTTTATTCAGGAGGGCAAGGCCGAAAAGGCGCTCGATGCGATCCGCAATATGCTCTCCCACCACGCAGCGGTGCTGCGTAGCGGTTCGGTGAAGCAGGTCAGGGCCGAAGCCCTGGTGCCGGGCGATATCGTTCAACTGCATTCCGGCGATAAGGTTCCGGCAGACCTGCGTCTGTTCAACATCATCAACCTTCAGGTCGATGAATCGATCCTTACCGGCGAATCGGTCGCGGTGGAAAAATCCGACGAGGTGTCGGCAGTCGATGCGCTTCCCGGCGACCGGCTGGGTATGGCCTTTTCCGGCACCCTGGTGACCTATGGCCGGGCCAGCGGCGTTGTTGTATCAACCGGCAACGCGACCGAGATCGGCCGTATCAGCGCGATGCTGGAAAGGGTGGAAATACTGGACACGCCACTGATGCGCCAGATCACACGCTTCAGCCGATGGCTGACGGTCGCCATCGGCCTGCTTGCCACGCTGACCTTTGCCTTCGGCGTGTTTTTCCGCGATTACAGTGCGAGCGATATGTTCATGGCAGCCGTCGGCCTGGCCGTGGCGGCCATACCGGAGGGGCTGCCGGCCATCATTACCATTACCCTGGCCATCGGCGTGCAGCGAATGGCCCGGCGCAATTCGATTATCCGCCGCCTGCTGGCGGTTGAAACGCTCGGATCGGTGATGGTCATCTGCTCGGACAAGACCGGAACCCTGACACGTAACGAGATGACCGTGCAGACGGTGGTGACCGCGGACAACATCTTCCGGGTGAACGGCGCCGGATACGATCCGCATGGCACATTCCAGCTGGACGGTGTTGAAGTCGAGCCTGAAAAGTTTCCGCATCTGATTGAACTGGCGCGTGCCGGCCTGCTATGCAACGACTCGGATTTGCGCGAGGAGAACAGGCTGTGGAGCGTACAGGGCAATCCGACCGAGGGGGCTCTGATCACGCTGGCCCGAAAGGCGGGGCTTGATGCTGCATTCCAGAATGAGGAGTGGCCGCGAACCGATGTGATTCCGTTTGAATCCGAACATCGGTTGATGGCGACCCTGCACCACGACCATGCGGGTCATGGCTTCGTGTATATCAAGGGGGCTCCCGAGCGCATCCTCTCCCTGTGCATGAATCAGCGCCAGCAGGGGGACGACAGGCCGCTGGACCATGCAGCCTGGAGCCGGGCGGTGGAGAAGCTGGCTGACAAAGGGCAGCGCGTGCTGGCCATTGCATTCAGGGCGGCCGACGAGGGGCGGCAGGAATTGCGCTTCGCCGATCTGGAAGGTGATCTGACGCTGCTCGGGCTGGTCGGCATGATCGATCCGCCGCGTGACGAGGCGATTGCAGCCGTAGCCCGGTGCCGTTCGGCAGGTATCACGGTGAAGATGATCACCGGCGATCATGCCATCACCGCTGCAGCTATCGGGCGGCAGATGAATATCGGGCATGGCGCCTCGGTCATGACCGGCCAGGATGTCGAGTTGACGACGGACACGGAGCTTCGCGAGGCGGTTCGACGTGTGGATATCTTTGCTCGCTCCAGTCCGGAGCACAAGCTGCGCCTGGTGCAGGCCTTGCAGGCCAATGGAAGTGTGGTGGCCATGACCGGCGACGGCGTGAACGATGCGCCGGCACTCAAGCGTGCCGATGTCGGTGTAGCGATGGGTATCAATGGAACGGAAGTGGCCAAGGAGGCGGCCGAAATGGTTCTTGTGGACGATAACTTCGCCTCTATCACGCACGCCGTCGAGGAAGGCCGTACGGTCTACGACAATATCAGGAAGTCGATCCTGTTTATCCTGCCGACCAACGGTGGCGAAGCGCTGACCATCATTGCCGCCATCATGCTCGGCAGGATGCTGCCCATCACGCCGGTGCAGATTCTCTGGGTCAATATGATTACCGCCGTGACGCTGGCGCTGGCACTGGCTTTTGAGCCGCCGGAAACGAATGTCATGCTGCGGCAACCCAGGAAGCCTTCGGAGCCGTTGCTTTCCCGACTTTTTATCTGGCGCATCGTGTTTGTCTCGCTGATTCTGGTGACGGGCACCTTCGGGCTCTTTTTCTGGGAAAGGTTACAGGGAGTCTCCATTGAGATAGCCCGAACCATCGCCGTGAACACACTGGTGATGTTCGAGATTTTCTATGTGTTCAGTTCGCGCTACATCACGGAGCCGGTATTCAATCGAGCCGGCCTGTTCGGGAATCGCTATGTGCTGTGGGCTGTGGGTGTGCTCGTTTTCTTCCAGCTGCTGTTTACCTATCTGCCCCCGGCACAACATTTGTTTGGAACGGCAGCGATTGATTCCATCCAGTGGGTGAAAATTATCGCTGTTGCCTCGACCGTCCTTTTTCTGGTTGAAATCGAAAAGGCCTATGTTCGTTATTATTTGAAAGAGAAGGGGAAGGGTGCAGGGGTATAGAGATTTTTCAGCGGCCCGGATTGAACGATGATTGCCCGGCGCATGCCATTGCGACAAATTGTCGCAGCCAGATGCGGGCGTGAAAGTTCTAGTATTCGGCCTTACACCCACTGCGCACGGCCGATATTCAGCCGCGTTAGCTTGAAGGAGACTTAGCATGCTGCCTACGCAGTCAGCGCCAGCAACCATGACCGATGCGCCGACCCTGTCGCGCAA